>ERZ791724.71-NODE-71-length-90344-cov-5.098672_pt1 | contig 90344 bp, 98 predicted proteins | sample MGYA00510044_ERZ791724 | MGnify/ENA primary metagenome ERZ791724 (study PRJEB30046, sample SAMN00715140) | human gut metagenome | study: EMG produced TPA metagenomics assembly of the A metagenome-wide association study of gut microbiota in type 2... | reverse complement strand
TAGACCAAGAAAATGTTTAAATTGGGATAATCCATTTAATTTATTTTTAAAAGAAGTGTCGCACTTGGATTGACAATTCATCATATAGAAAAAATAACACCTTAAAAGATTATTTTAAGGTGTTATTTTTTGTTTTATTATAAATTTTAAAATTTATAATAAAGTTGCGTAGAATGAAACAGCAATTACAGTAACAATACCAGCTACGGCAATAGTTAAGCTACTGATAGCAGCTTCAATAGGGCCCATTTCAATTGCTTTTGCAGTTCCCATAGCATGAGCAGATGAACCGATTGCTACACCTTTAGCTACAGGTTCATAAATTTTAAATACTTTGCAGATATATTCAGCAGTCATATTGCCGAATACACCAGTGATGATGATAACAGCAATAGTGATAGTAACGATACCACCTAATTCTTCAGATATACCAATACCTATAGCAGTTGTGATAGATTTTGGTAAAAGTGTTACATATTCTGTGTGACTAAAGCTAAATAAAATAGATAAAGCTAAAATACAACTCATACTAGTGATTACACCAGAAATGATACCAGCCATGATAGCTTTTACGTTTTTTTTCAATTCTTCTAGTTGTTCATATAAAGGAACAGCAAGACAGATTGTAGCTGGTGTTAATAAATAACCTAAATATTTAGCGCCTCGATTATATTCTTCATAATCAATATCGAAGGTTACTAAAAAAATGATTATAAGACCTATTGCTATTAACAAAGGATTGAAAATGGCAATTTTTAATTTACGTTTTATGCGCAAACCTATTTCATAGGCTAATAAGCTAATAATCAAACCAAATAAAGCTGAATTAAAGATAAGATCCTGTAACATTTAATTAGCAAGCTCCTTTTTTCTTCTTACTAGATACAATAATAAATTGTGTTATATGACCAGAAATAACCATTACAATAACAGTAGTTAAGCTTACTACTAAGGTCAAAGGAATTAATAAATCACGAATTACATTCCATGCATTTAAAAGTCCAACAGCAGCAGGAATGAACATGATAGGCATAGTTTCGATTAATAATTTACTAGCATCTTTGATAGCAGAGATATTTAGAATTTTGAATTTTAAAAGTAAAAGCATTAAAACTAAGCCATAAACACTAGAGGGAACAGGTAATGGAACGAGTTCCTTAAAAGTTTCAACGATAAAAGTTAAAGTTAAGATAATACCAAATTGTTCAAGTAATTTCACTTAAAGAACCGCCTTCCATTTTAATATTTCTTTATCAACTAAATCGTAATGGTGATTAATAGCTGCATAACCAGCTAATTCATTGCGATTGATGATGCAATTTAGAATTTCTTTGTGTGAATTGATAATTGTATTTTTGGTTTCAGCTGTAGCGCTGGAAAAAATATTATCAATTAATGTACAACATACGTTAGAAAGTGCATTCATCATGCTAATCATTAATTTGTTTTGAGAGATATGTAAAATAATATCATGAAATAATTTGTCATAGTGGCTTTCACGATGACATTGCTCCATTTTTGTTACTACTTTTTGTAGCAATTTTATTTCTCTATCAGTGCATTTTGTAAAAACATGGCGAAAACATTCTAAGGCAATGGCACGTCTGATTTGATTGATTTCAGTAAAATTAGATTGCTCTAAAAGTAACATGAAATTTATAGTGGCGGAGATATTGCCACTGATTTTATTAGATAAATAATTGCCAGAACCTTGACGGCTTTCAATAAAACCCATGCTTCCCATAATGCGAATTGCATCACGGATAGTATTGCGACTTAGAGAAAGTGTTTCAGATAATTTGCGTTCAGTAGGGAGTTTATCACCAACACTGAGATTACCAGAAATGATTAATTCCTTGATATATTCTAAAACTAAGATATAACCTCTATCTTCCAAATGTGTACCCCTATCTATTTAAATAATTGGTAGTACCAATTATTATACATTAAATTATATTGAAGTCAAGAGAAAAAATCGATAAAATCTGCATAAAAAAAGAAGTAACATATAGTTACTTCTTACAAACTTATTATTTAGTTGATTATATATTTAGTTTTTAATTTTTTAGTTAAGATTTTTGTTGAAGTCTGTTGATTTCGTTGAAAAGTGTATTATATTTTTGCGGAGATAGGCGTTTATTAAGTTTTTCTAGAAATATATCTAATTTATATTTATATTGAGCAAAATTTCTTAAATTGTTTTCATCTATAGATTTTATGGTGTTATGTGTTAATTTATAAATATTAATAAAAGCTGTTTGAATATCTGGGCTTAGGTGCTTGAATAAATCATGGCTTTTATCATTGATTAGAAAATCTATATCTTGTTGAAATCTCAATAATTCATGGCGAGCGCCTATCATTAAAATTTCATTGCATTTAAACATATTTTTTTTTAATAAACCGATATAAGTTTGAAAATCTCTATTTTTAGTGATGCCAGCTTGAAGAAGTGACATAGATGAGATTTTTTGATGATAGTCTTGCATTCGTGCTATATAAAAAAGCACTTCTTCCATTTGATAATCGCTTAAACTTTGTTTTTGCTGATAATAAGCAAAGTCTTTTTTAGTAGCATAGATGATTATTTGATAATGTTTTTTTAGATTTTGGAAATTTTTTCTAAATTTTATAAGCCAACGTAAAGATTTAAACATGTGATTACTCCTAAATTTTAATCATTTAATAAAAATTATAATAAAGTAAAATTATTTTTGTGATAAGTAATTAGTTTATCTTTTTGCATGCGTGATAATTCAGCAGACATAGCACTTCTTTCAACAGAAAGAAAATCTGCAAGTTCTTGTCTATTGAAGGGAATGGTAAAGGAATTACTATTGTTTTTTAAAGCTTCGCTAGATAGATAAGATAAGATTTTTTCACGAGTTGTTTTTTTGCTTAAATGGTCTATCTTTGTTGTTAATTGTATATTTTTTTTAGCTATGAGTAAAAGCATATTTTGAATGATTTTTGAATGAAAATTGCATGCAAATTGACAAGGTGAAGTTATTTTTTGATAGTTTAAAAACATAATTTCAGCTTTTTCAGCAGTTACAATGCTAAAACAATTATTGTTAATATTCGTGCAAACAAAACTTTCGCCAAATAAATCGCCTGTTGAAAGCGTAGTGAGAATTGCTCGATTGCCCCAATAATCTTCTTTAATAATATTTACTCTACCTTTTAAAATTATACCTACTTCAACAAGTGGTTCGGAGGCTTTGAGTATATAAGAATTTTTCTCATAAGTTTTTATGTTCATCAAAAGGCATTTGAACATATTGATTAAATCCTTTGTATCAATGCCAGAAAATAAAGCTGAGTTTTTGAGTATATCTAAATATTTTTGCATAAAACTACTCCTTTGTTGGAAAAACAACGTATATAATATTATACTAAATTATAAAATATTGTAAATAATTGTTTAATAGTTGATAATAAAGATGGTATAAGGTAAAATTATAATAATCAAAGTTTTAAGGAGCGATTGTGCATGTTTAATGAAGATTTTAAACAATACAAAGGTCACATTGTAAGAGTTATTTGTAATGATGGTAGAGAATATGTAGGAGAACCTACAATTTTTAGAGATCATGATGCTACATCTTTACCTGGTTCTGATTGTATTTCTTTTTATGAAAGCAATACATATCGTGTAGCAGATTTTTTCCGTGCTGAAATAAAAGATATTGTTGTTATTTGCAAACAAGAAGCGCAAGAAGCATAATTTAGTGAAATAAAAACCCGAAGAATTCTATTAATTTTGTGTATATATTTTAATAGTAATCTTCGGGTCTTTGTCTAATTAAAGGAGATTTTTTATGAAAACTTTAGGTTATTATAATGGAAAATATGATGAAATTGATAAAATAATGATACCTATGTCAGATCGTTCCCATTGGTTTGGCGATGGTGTATATGATGCCACTTGCGCTAGAAATTATAAAACCATGGCTATTGATGAACATGTTGATAGATTTTTTAATAGTGCTAGATTGTTAAATATCAATTTAGGTTTTACTAAAGAGTATTTAAAAGATTTATTGAATGAATTAGTACAAAAATTAGATGATGATGAACTGTTTGTATATTGGCAAGCTACTCGTGGCGGTAATGGGCTTAGAAGTCATAATTATGATAAAGAGCAAAAAGCTAATTTATGGATAACAATTTGCCCAGAAAAAATAACTGATAAAGATAGAGAATACAAATTGACTTCTATGGAAGATACAAGATTTTTGCATTGTAATATTAAGACTTTGAATTTAATTCCTAGTGTAGTAGCTTATCAACATGCTAAGGAAAATAATTGTGATGAAACTGTATTTCATCGCGGGGATATAGTTACAGAATGTGCTCATAGTAATGTGCATATAATCAAAGATAAGAAATTCATCACTCATCCTGCTGATGAATATATTTTACCTGGTATTGCTAGAGCGCATTTATTAAAAGCATGTAAAGCGTTGAATATTGAAGTAGAAGAAAGACCTTTTACAGTAGATGAATTAATCAATGCTGATGAAGTAATTGTAAGTAGTTCTGGTGATTTGTGTATTCGTGCTACAGAATTTGAAGGAAAAGCTGTAGGTAAAAAAGATAGTGATACTTTTGATAGATTGAAAGAGTATATTTATCAAGAATGGTTAGAATGTACTAAAAAATAAAATTGAATAGATTTAAAAATTGTTCATAAAATATTTGACAATGAGAATTGTTTTCAATATAATTATTTATGTAATTTTTAAAAGAGAGTCTAGAACTCCATAGAATATATTTTTAAATAAAATTTTTGTGTGTATTTATTTTTATGTAGAGCATAGGAAAATTTTATTTTGGATTTATTCTATGGAGTTTTATCTTTTTAATGAAGATTATTATTTAGAGAAAGGTGCGTTTAAATTGGATTTTATTATTAGTGCATTAGAATTATTTCATCATGGTGGTTGGGTGATGTATCCACTTTTAGCTTGTTCTATTTTAGTTGTTGCTATTGGTATTGAGCGTTTTATCTATTATAAGAGGACTTGTGGCGATAATAAAGATATGGCTCAACAAATTTTAGCTTTAGCTAAAGAGCGTAATTGGCAAGAAACAGAAAAAGTATGTGCTAATAATCGTTGCTTTGTCAGTGATGTATTGGCGATAGGTTTAAAATATCGTGAGTGTCCAATGTCAATGAAGGAAAGTTTTGAGGAATATATTTCTGTTAGAGCAAATGGGTTAAAACGAAATTTAAATTATTTAGATACTATTGTTACAATGGCTCCACTGTTAGGTTTATTAGGTACAGTGGTGGGGATGATTAGTTCTTTTAAAGTATTAGATGTTGCTGGTGATAATCCTGCATTAATCACTGGTGGTGTAGGTGAGGCGTTAATTGCGACAGCTACTGGTCTTTGTGTAGCCGTGCTAGCCTTGATTGTGCATAGCTATTTTAGTAATCGCTTAGATAGTGTTTTAACTGATGTAGAAAATGTTTGTACTGTAGTGATTAGTAAGGCAAGAGGTAAATAATAATGAATATACGTAGTAATCGCGTGGCAAGACCACCACGATTGATGATTATACCGATGATAGATATTATATTTTTCTTGATGGTGTTTTTCTTATTTAGCACTTTGCAAATGGTTTATCAAAAATCTATGCCTGTGAATTTGCCAGTAGCATCTTCTAGTCATCAAGAAGCACCAAAGCCAGTGGCTATTACACTAATGAAAGATGGCACAATCAGTATAGGTGATACTGTGGTGGGCATTGAAGAAATAAAACCACGAGTGGAACAATTAGCTGATAAAGCAGATACTCCTGTGATTTTAAGAGCTGATGAGAATGTAGAACATGGAAAAGTAATCAAAGTGATGGATGAAATCAAGAGTGCAGGTGTAACCAAATTATCCATAGCTACTCAGGAGAAATAATCAATGAAAAAGCATATTTGGAAAAAATCTTTTTCAATATCATTTGTTTTTCATTTTATAGTAGTCATAACTATTGGTGCTATGGTAGCAGGCTTTCATCAGGAGATACAAAGACCAAAAGAAGAATTGATTACAGTCAATCTAGCGGACACACCAGAACAGATAGCAAAAGTTCAAGAAAAATCATCATTCAATTCATTTAGTAGAGATATAGAAAATATTTTTAAGCATAATAGTGATAATGATAATCAAAATATCAGGAATAAAAATAATGAAGTAAATCAAAATAAAGATATAAAACAAATAAATAATGTAGAAAATAAGCAGATTGAAAAAGATGAAATTAGTGCAGAAGATGGAATTTTACCAGCTTCCAATAATATAACAAATACAATATCAGAAGATGATACGCAAGTAATCAGTGACGGTATTGGTCAGGGAGATGGTGAGAATTTTTCTGGTAGCGAAAATAAAAACAGTGGCAGTGGAAGTGGTGGCACAGCAGAAGGCATGGCTGGTGGCAATAATGGAAGAGCTAGTGGCGGAGCAAATGTTACAGAAGATAGATATAGTGTAGCAAGTAGATTTGCTCAAGCTGTGGAAAATCATAAATCTTATCCGTATGCAGCTGTTAGATTAAATCAGCAAGGCACAGTAATTATTAATGTAACTATTGATGCAAATGGAAATTTAATCAGTGCAGGTGTAGTTTCTAGCGTTAATGGGAATTTAGATAAGGCTGCTTTAAATGCAGTATATAGTGCATGTCCATTTAGTCATGGTTTAGGTGAAAGTATTAGTATGAATGTTCCTGTTAATTTTTATTTGAATTGATATTGAGAAAAGAGCTGTTTTTGATGCAAGAAGTTATATTAAAACAAGAAGAAATCGAAAATATTATTATAGATGATGAAAAAAAAGACGAAAAAAAAACGTTAACTAAATTACCAGAACATAGATGTAAGCGATGTAATAGATTGCTTTTTTATGGAAATGTTAAATATGTAGAAATAAAATGTCCTAAATGTAGTTGTATAAGTAAAATTGGCAAAGATGTAAATAAAATTTGTATAAAAAGTTGATTGAAAAATAAAGAGGTGAAAATATGAGTGGCTATTTGAGAAAAGTAATCTTTGGCATTATTTGTTTGATAGCTATTGGCGGATTGTTTTTAGGCTTTCGCTCACATGAAGGAGATACAAATAATATCAGCTCAACAAGAGTCGTTACAGATAGCACAGGTAGAGAGGTAACAATACCAACACATCCTAAACGTGTAGTATTATTAAATGCTTCTCATTTAGATTTATATTATTATGCTGGTGGTAAAGAGACTAATACAATAGTGGGAAAACCTACTTCAGAAGCTTTGAGTGATGAAGTTAAAGAAGGAACAAAAAATATAGAGCAAATCGGTGTAATTCATAATCCTAGTGTAGAAACTATTTTGAAATTACAACCTGATTTAGTAATTGGTGTAAATGTACCTTTTCATCAGCAATTAATTCCTACTTTAGAGAAAGCTAATATTCCTGTGTTGATTAAATCTTTAGACACATATGAAGATGTGATATCCACTTTAGGTTTTTATGGAGAATTAACAGGAGAAGAAGAAATTGCTCAAGCAAAAATCAAAGAAATAGAAGCTGATTATGAAAAAGCGATTGCTAGAGCAGAAAATAAAACAGCTCCAAGAAGTTTGATAATTTGGGGAACGACAGATAGCTTTAGTATGGCAACAAGTAAATCATTTACAGGAGATTTATTAAAACGCTTAGGTGGTAATAATATAGCAGATAATGTGGATTCTGTAGCAAAAGATAGTGGCTATATCCCATTAGGAATGGAATATATTGCTACACAAGATCCAGAGGCGATATTTGTAGTAACTCATGGTGATGTGGACGCAGTAAAAAATAGTATAGATGAAAATTTAGGGCAAAATCCTTTGTGGCAAGATATATCTGCTGTGAAAAATAATAGAGTATATGTATTACCATATCAGTTATTTGCTGTAAATCCTGGTACTAATATAGCTAAAGCGATAAATATATTGGCAGATGATTTATATTTACAAGAATAAAAAATATGAGGTATGGTAATGGCTATTGCTAGTATAAGTGAAAAGATAAAAGATCCTAGAAGTAAAAAACGCAATTTAGTGATGTTTTTGGGACTGATTTTGTTGGTAGCAGTTTTATTTATCAGCGTGATTATAGGTACAGCAAATACATCATTTAGCGATTTATATAATGTGTTTGTAGGTGTTCAAAATACAGAAAGCTATAGAATTTTATATCACATTCGCATTCCTAGAGTGCTTACAGCGATGTTTGCTGGTATAAATTTGGCTATTGCAGGCTGTATATTACAAGGTGTATTGAAAAATCCATTGGCAGATCCAGGTATTATTGGGGTATCAGCAGGGGCTGGTCTTGCTGCTATGGTAGTCATGATTATTTTACCTGAATATACGAATATGGTGCCAATCGTAGCTTTTGTAGGAGCGATGATAGCGACTTTAATTTTATTTGCATTGGCATGGGAAGATGGTATTCAGCCACTTAAATTGATTTTAGCTGGTGTGGCAGTTTCAGCATTTTTTGCTGGCGGTATGACATGTTTGATGGTATTTTTCTCCGATAAAATTCAAGGTACAGTGAATTGGATGGCAGGTGGTTTTTCAGGTGCTTCATGGAAGCATGTAACTATGATTTTGCCATATACTATCATTGGTTTAGTAGGTGTGAGTATCAGCAGTAAATTGTTAAACGCTTTGCAATTAGGTGATGATGTAGCAAAAAGTTTGGGAACACGAGTGGAAGCTACAAGATTTTTCCTCGTTACGCTGGCGGCTTTATTAGCTGCTTCTGCTGTAAGTGTAGCAGGTATGCTCACATTTGTTGGTCTTATAGTGCCACATATGATGCGTTTAGTAGTGGGTTCTGATTTTAACTATTTATTGCCAAGTTCAGCTATTTTTGGTGGGATTTTACTTATTGTAGCGGATACAGTGGCAAGGACTGCTTTTAGTCCGATAGAGGTGCCTGTAGGTGTATTTATGTCATTTATTGGTGCACCGTTTTTCCTTTATTTATTGAAAAGGGGAATGCAAAAGAGATGATTTTACAAGCAGATAAACTTACATTGCAATATGGGCAAAAAATTATTGCTGATAAACTGAATTTCAAGGTAGATAAATCGGAGATAATAAGTATTATTGGGCCAAATGGTTCAGGAAAATCCACATTATTAAAATCTTTAGGTAGATTATTAAAGCCTACACATGGGACTGTTTTATTAGAAGGAAAAGACATTCAAAAAATGAAACCTGGTGATATAGCACGCAAGATGTCGATATTGCCACAATCTTCAACGGCTCCAATGGATATGACTGTTTATGATTTAGTCTGTTATGGTAGAATGCCACATCAAGGATTATTTTCTTCGCCAAATAAAATTGATGAAGAAAAAATCGAAGAAGCATTGACGCAGACAAATACATCACATATGCGATATCGAAGATTAGATACTTTATCTGGTGGCGAACGTCAAAGAGCATGGCTGGCAATGGCAATAGCTCAAAATCCGGAGATTTTATTATTAGATGAACCGACTACGTATTTAGATGTAAAACACCAATTGGATTTGATGAATTTAGTATATAAATTATATGAAACAAGAAAAATCACAGTGATTATGGTCTTGCATGATTTAAATCATGCTGCCAGATATAGTCATCGCTTAGTAGCAGTGAAAAAAGGCAAGATTTTTGCTGAAGGTTTGGTGCAAGATGTATTTACAGAAAAAATACTTTGTGATTTATATGATGTAGAAACGTCAGTCATGTCTTTAGAACAAAATGGACAAAAACATTTAGTTTGTTTCCCTTATGATGTAAAACAAGGGGAGAAAAATTAGTGCAGGTTTTAAGTTTAAATAAGATAAATAAACAAATTAAGGATAAAATTATTTTAAAAGATATAAGTTTGACACTTGAAGAAGGCAAGATATTGGGGCTTTTAGGTCCTAATGGTGCTGGTAAAACGAGTATGATGAAGATAATATCTGGTTTAAGCAGAGCAAATTCAGGTAGGCTTGATATTTTAGGGATTGATGTTGATAAAGAAAGAGCAAAAATAAAGTCTCAGCTAGGTTTTGTCATGCAGGATAATAATATGGAAAGAGAATTTTCTGTTAAAGAAGCTTTGCTATATTATGCTCGTTTGTATAAGGTGAAAAATTATAAATATGAAGTGGAAAAAATAATATCTCAATTTGAAATGAATACTTGGCAAGATAGAAAGATTGAGAAACTATCTGGCGGTATGGCTAGAAAAGCAATGATTGCTAGAGCCTTATTAGTAAAGCCTAAAATTTTATTGTTAGATGAACCAAGTGTGGGATTAGACCCTGATGTGAGATATGATATTTGGCAAGAAATAAAAAAATTAAAAAATATGGGGATAAGTGTAATTATCACTACTCATTATATGGAAGAAGCGGAATATCTTTGTGATAAAATCGCTATTTTAAAACAAGGAGAATTATTGGCGATAGATGAAGTAGAAAAAATAAAGCAGATAATGCAAAAAGATGAAAATGAAGATATAACTTTAGAAAAAGCTTTTTTACGATTTATCGGTAAGGAGGCTTATTGATTTTGAATTTTTTAGCAGTATATATGCGTGAAATGGCACTTTTGCAAAAGAAGATGGGAAAATTAGGATATATTTTTTCAGCGGTGATGTTTCCGATAATCTATTTATTTGCCTTTGGCATGGGGATTGGACCTGTAATGAATAATATCCATGGTGGTTATTTACCTTTTTTGGCAAAGGGAATGTTATCGATAACAGTCATGATGAATGCTTTTCAACAGACAGCATTATCAGTAAGTGTGGGAAGATTTTATTTTAAAACATTCCAGACATTATTATTGAGTCCGATTTCTGCTTTTCAAGTTATATTAGGCATCACTTTAGCTGGAGTTACTCGTGGCTTTATAGCTGGAGGTATTATCTATATCATAGCTATGGTATTTTTTGATGTGCCGATGTTGAACCTTTGGGGCTTTTTAGGGATTTTATTATCTGCCTTTTGCTTTGGTATTTTAGGGATTGCCATAGGTCTTTGGATCAAAAATCCAGATGCGTTATCTTCAGTGATAAATTTTATAATTACACCGATGACTTTCTTCTGTGGTACATTTTTTCCGTTGTATAATTTGCCGGATTGGTTGCAGATTGTAGTGGGGATTTTGCCATTGACTTTAGCGAATAATTTATTACGTACAGAAGTATTTAGTATGTATAGTTTGTTAGATATGATTTATTTAATAATTATCACATTAATCTTGTTGGTAATTAGTAGATATCAATTAAAAAATTATAATGAATAATCTAATTGATATAAAATAAAAAGTTTTAAATTTTAGTGTGTTTAAGATAAATTTAGATTATAATTTGAGTAAAGATATATTTTTTATAGAAAAGAAGGAGATAAAAAATGAAATCAATAGTAGTTTATTCTAGTTTAACAGGTAATACAAAAATGGTAGGAGAAGCTATTGCCGAAGTTTTAGCTCCGAATTGTGATATTTATAAAGTAGAAGATAATCCTGATATTACAGGTTATGATTTAGTTGTTGTAGGTTTTTGGGTGGACAAAGGAACAGCTGATGCAAAAGCTAGTAAATTTTTGAAATCCATTCGCAATAGTAAAGTGGCTGTATATGCTACGCTAGGAGCCGAACCAGATTCAGAACATGCAAAAACTAGTTTGCAAAATGGTATAGATATGTTAGATAGTTCTAATGAGGTTATGGGGCGATTTATCTGCCAAGGAAAGATTGATCCTAAATTATTAGAGGCAATGAAAAAAATGTTTGGTACAAAAGTTTCTAAAGAAAATTTTCATGCAGTAGATGAAAAGCGTTTAGAACGTCATCGCAAAGCTAGTACACACCCTGATGAGCAAGATTTGGCTAATGCAAAGAAAGTATTTAGTGAGATTAAAGCAAAAATGAGTGGTGAAATGAACTTATGAGCAAAATAAGAGAAATATTAGATAATCTATCAACTGAACAATATAAGATGATGATAGGGGAAAAATCTTGTCAGCCTTTGACGGAGACTTTTAGCAAAAAAAGAGTAGTTCATCCAGGGGCAAATGGACAGATGGTACCACCTATAAAACAGCAAGAAATTTGGCTTGAATATATGCAAAGAAAAGGAGATAAAAGTAAAAAGAAAGCAGTATATATACACATTCCTTTTTGCAGTCAAATTTGTCTATACTGTGGTTTTTTCCAGAATTATTCTAATGAAGAACGCGAAACCATGTATGTAGATAGATTAATCAAGCAATTATTGATGGCAAAAGAATATAAATATGTACAAGATAGTGTGATTAATGCTGTATTTTTTGGTGGAGGAACACCATCTACATTATCGCCATATAATGCAGATAGATTATTAAAAACTATGAATGAAGTATTGCCACTTGCTAATGATTGCGAAATAACTATGGAAGCTCGTGTACATGATTTAGTTGATGAAAAATTGCAAGTATGGTTTAAACATGGTGTAAATCGCATATCTGTGGGTGTACAATCTTTTGATACAGCTATTCGTCAAAGTATGGGACGCAAAGATGATAAAGAAACTGTTATTGAAAATCTCAAACGAGCTGCAAGTTATAATCAAGCAGTATTAATCATAGATTTAATATATGGTTTACCTGCTCAAGATGTGGATAACTTTGTAAATGATTTAAAAATAGCAGATAGTTTGCCAATTGATGGTATGGATTTGTATCAATTAAATGTGTTTGAACAATCTGCATTAAAAAAAGCAATAGATAATGGCAAAATACCACCTGCGGCAACGACAAAACAACAGGCAAAATATTTAGAAGCAGCTATTTCATATTTAGATGAATTAGCTTATAAGCGATTGAGTGTCTGTCATTGGGCAAAAACAAATCGTGAACGCAGTATGTATAATACTTTGGCAAAATCAGGAGCTGATGTGATACCATTTGGTTCAGGGGCTGGCGGTTTTGTAGGAGATATTTCTATGTTTTTAAATAGAGATTTACAACGTTATATGAATGCTATTGATGAAGGAAAATGGCCATTGATGGTTTTAACCAAAGAAGCAGAAGGCAAAGTTTTATTTAAGGATATTCAAGCACAAACTGAAAATTGTATGGTAAATATGCAAAAATTAGCTCAAGTATATAGTGAAGAACTTTTACAATTAGAAGAAGTACTCAATATTTGGGTGGAATATGGCTTATTTGAAAAATGTGGTCATACTTATAAAATGACGATTGCTGGTCAATTTTGGCAAAATAATATCACACAGACAATAATAGAACTTACACAACAATTATTGATGGGCAAAAAATCTTTTGAAGTTCAGCCAATAGCAGCACAAGGTTAAATATATAAATAAAATAAGGCAGTTATGATTAATTTTGATAACTGCCATAATTTTTAAAGTATAAACGATAATGATTATTATTAATAAAACTTAATTTTATAATAAAGGAGACGAGCAATGCTAACAAAAAAACGTAAATCTACACTTTTAACTTTATCTATATTGATGGGATTGACAAGTTGTACGCAAGCCAGTGAAGTAATCCAAACACCAGATGTAGTGGTAACAGCTACGAAAACTCAACAAGAAGTGAAAGCTGTACCTAATGCAGTAGAAGTCATCACAAGTGAAGATATTGAACAATTAGGAGCAACAGATATTTATTCTGCTTTGAAATTGGCAACAAATGTTGATGTTTCTCAAATAGGTGCAGGTCATAGATTGATGGTTCGTGGGAAAAATGCAGGTGCTTTAGTATTATTAGATGGTAGAAGAATGTCAAATGAATATTCATCAATGACTAGAGGAGCTTTTGATTTAGATAAGATAAATTTATCTAGTGTAGAACGCATTGAGATTGTTAGAGGTGCAGCCTCCGCTCAATATGGTGCAGATGCTGAAAGTGGAGTAATCAATATTATTACGAAAAAATCCAAAGAACAATCTGTAACTGTAGGAGCAAATACAGGAACTGATGTCATGAATAATTATTATCGTTTTGATTTAGGTCAGCAAGGTAAATTCAATGGGGTAGTGAATGCTAATTTTGCTAAATATCGTAAACGTGAATTTGTCGGTGGCACAGGAACGAATTATTTTGGTCCTAGAACAAATTATGATTTTAGTGGAACGTATGCATTTGATGATAGTAATAATTTAGATTTTTATATAGGTTATTATGATGAAAAATCAAAGAAAATAACAGATTATTCTTCTATGGGAATGGGCAAAAGTTCTGCAAATTATGATAAGACAAATCAAGATTATAGTATAGCTTATAATGGAAAAGGCGATAATAGTAATTATATGATTAGAGCTTATTATAATCGATATGATAAGGAAGAATATAAGGGCAGTAAAAATAATAGTTATAAACAAAATACATTTGATACTTTAGGTATTGAAGCTAAAAATACAGTACAAGCAGGAGATGAGCATTTATTAACTTATGGTGTTGAATATAAAAATATAGGTGTAGAAGGCCCAATCTTAGCTTTAGGTGAAGGTAATAGCAAGGACAATTCTGCTTATGCTGGATATATTCAAGATGAATGGTTCATAAATGATAAAATGCTATTTATTCCAGCAGTAAGATATGACCATGATGAACAATTTGGCGGAAAAACGACACCTAAATTAGGTGCAACTTATTTTCTAAGTGATAATAGTCGTATAAAAGCGAATTGGGGTAAATCATGGAGAGCTCCGAATTTAGTAGAATTATATGCTGGGCAAGATCATGGTTTTACTACGATATATGGAAATCCAGATTTGAAACCAGAAGAAGCTACTACATGGGAACTAGGTTTTGAAGCTGAAAAAGATAATAATTGGTTGAAATTAAATTATTTTAATAGTAAATACGATAATTTAATAACATATGATAAAGTAAATGGAAAAAATACATTTATCAATGCTCAAGATGCCAAAACTGATGGCGTAGAATTTGAAGTAGGTCGCCAATTTAATGACAATTGGTCTATTAGAGCGACTAGTAATTGGCTCAATGCTAAGGACAGTGAGGGGGAAAAAGTATCTGCGACAGCCGATAATATTTCCACTTTAGAATTGAATTATGATGATAATGATATTAATGGATATAGTGCTAAGCTTTGGAATTCTTGGATAAGTAATTATCATTATGCTAATGAAAATTATGATTATAATACTTTAAATTTTGTAGTAAATAAAAAATTCGCTTTTGATGATGGTCGAAGTGGACGAGTTTATGCAGGTGTAGATAATATTGGAGATAAAAAAATAGGAGATATTTATTTAGAAGGCAGAATTTGGCGTGTAGGAGCAGAGATTATTTTTTAAATAAAAAATATTCATAGCTAAAGAAAAGCAAATAATACGTTTAATCTGTTTATATTAATGATAATGATTATTGTTAATATAAACAATTACATACAAAGGAGTTAATATAATGAGATTATCTACAAAAAAACAACAAACTTTATTGACTTTATCAGTGTTATTAGGTTTATCAAGTCCAGTATATGCACAAGATATACAAAATAATGACGTGATAGTTACACCAGATGTAGTAGTTACAGCGACACGAACTCAAGAGGAAGTAAAAGCTGTACCGCAAACTGTAGAAGTAATTACTAAAGAAGATATTGAACAATTAGGAGCAACAGATGTTTATTCTGCACTTCGTTTGGCAGCTAATGTAGATGTAACTTCAGCAGGTATGGCAGGTCATAATGTGATGATTCGCGGAATGAGTACAAATCATACTTTAATTTTAATAGATGGTAAAAGATTTGCTGGAGAAGATACAAGTGCCACACAAAATGTTTATGCCTTAGGTCGCTTGAGTCTGTCAAATATTGAACGTATTGAAATTGTGCGTGGCAGTGCTTCAGCACAATATGGTTCAGATGCTTTAGGTGGAGTAATTAATATCATCACTAAGAAATCAAAAGAGCCATCAGTTATGGTAGGTATCTCTACAGGATCAGAAGCTATAAATAATTATTATCATATAGATTTTGGTAAACAGGGAAATTTCAGTTCTACTTTTGATATGCGTTTTAGTGATGTACGTAAGAATATGCAAGCTGGAGACGAAGGAAGTAATTATTATGGCCCTATCCAAGATTTTAATTTTGCTGGAACATGGGATTTAGGAAATGATAAAGAAATTGATTTGACGCTTGGCTATTATAATGAGCATACAAAGGCAGATTATGCTGATAAATATACATCAACAGGCGTTTTTCAAACTAGTAAGGATAAAAAGGAATGGTATGATTATAGAAGATATGATTATAGTTTAGGTTATAGTGGCAAAACTGATAATAGTGATTATATGATTAGGACTTTTTATAGTAGATTGGATAAAGAAAATAATTTATATAATTATCGCAATAATTTTCCAGGACCAATGGAAAATATTTTGGGTTCAATGTATCCAAAATATGATTGGGATAAATCCACTTATACGCTTTGGGGCATAGAAGGTAAAAATACTGTGCAATTAAGTGATAATCATCTTTTGACATTTGGTGGCGAATATCGTCAAAATAAAGTCGAAGGTACTCGTTTGAGTGATGGAGGTGATAATGTACATCAAGTAAGTCAATCAGGAAATGGAATAGTGAGTAATAAATATTATTCAGATAAAGAAATAAATACATGGGCAGGATATATCCAAGATGAATGGCAAGTGAATGATAAATTATTAGTAATTCCATCTATGCGTTATGACCATGATAGTTCTTTTGGTGGGGAAGTTACACCAAAAATAGGTGCGACATATTTTATCAGTGATAATAGTCGCATTAAAGCTAATTGGGGTAAAGGCTTCAAAGCTCCAACTATTAGTGAATTATATATGGCAATGCATCGTGCAATGGGTGGGCAAACTGTCAATGTTTATGGCAATCCAGATTTAAAACCAGAAAAATCTACTTCATGGGATATCAGTTTTGAAGCTGAAAAAGATAATAATTTTGGTAAATTAACATATTTCAATAATGATGTTAAAAATTTAATCACTACAAAACAAATAGGTAGTAGTTATTATGATCAGAGATATATAAATGTAGATGAAGCTGAAATTGATGGTGTGGAAATGGAAATTGGTCGCAATTTAGACGATAAATGGACAATAAAAGCAACAAGTAACTGGCTTGATGCAACAGATAAAGTGAGTGGTGATCGTTTAGATAATAGAGCAAGAAATATGACTACATTGCAATTATTATATGATGATCATGATGATTGGGGATATAGTGCGATTTTATGGCAACAATGGACTAATAAATACCATTATGATGATAATGATTATAATTTTAATACAACTAATTTTGTACTCAATAAAAAATTTGGTGAAGGAAATAGAGTTTATGCAGGTGTAGATAATATTTTTGATAAAAAAATTAGTGATATTGGTTTAGATGGTATGATTTGGCGTTTGGGTGCAGAATGGACTTTCTAAGATAATAAGATAAATTAAATAAAGTAGCAGGGTAAAATCTTGCTACTTTGTTTTAATTAATAAATAAATTTTTACTAAAAGGAGATGGTGTTTTGAAAAAGTTTTGGCAGATAATTGCTTGTAGTGGGCTAGTATTGACTAGTTGTTTGGGAGGTATGGCTCAAGCACAAAATGGAAAATCTGACGTAGAGTATTATTATCAAGGGGAAAAAGTTAATTTAGATAAAGCGGTGAGCATTTCTCAAAATTATGATGTAGTATTTTTTGATGAATATCACGACCAAAAATCTATTCATGAAGAAGAATTATCATTTTTCCAAGAGATGTATAAACAAAATAAAGGTATGATATTATCTATGGAAATGTTTGAGAGAGATGTTCAGTCAGTAATGGATAAATATTTGAATGATGAAATAACAGAAATAGAATTTATAAATAATTCTCGTCCATGGGAAAATTACCAAACAGATTATAAACCATTAGTAGAATTTGCTAAAGAAAAAGATATGTATGTTTTAGCATCAAATATTCCACGAAGAATAGCTAATCAATATACAAAAGTAGGCGATTTAGCTTTAATTGAAAATAAAGATAAAATTTATTTGCCGAAAAAACATTTAGTAGAATATGAAAGATATTATGATAAATTCAAAAATTATATGTCTATGGGTGATGGTCAAGGTCATATGATGATGACACCAGAAAGAATAGAAGCTTTCTATAAAGCTCAATGCTTAAAAGATGATACCATGGCGGAAAGTATTGTTGAACTTTTAAAAGAACATAAAGATACAAAAGTTCTCCATATACAAGGAAGTTTTCATGGTGATGAACATTTAGGCGTGGTAGAAAAAGTAAATAAATTAAATCCTAGCTTAAAGACTGTAGTTATAACACCTATTGAGGCTAAAGACTATGAGAAAATGAAACATAATTATAGTGAAGATACTATAATTATGACTTTTGTGAGAAAATAATATTCGTATATTTATTTATAAAAGTGCCTGTTTTATGCAGGTACTTTTTTATTGTTGCCATTTTGCTGCCGTTTTTATTTGATTTTTAGGATGTAGTTTATCATAAATATTTATTTGCACAATAACAAGCTTTGTATTGCAAAATCTATGTAATATATTATACTAAGTATAGACGAAATCAAACTCATGATGACGCACAAAAGCCTTAGGAAGGGTCAGTTCCTAAGGCTTTTTTCATTGTTATACTAATGCTAGAGAGTTAATTTAAATACAACTCTTGTTAAAGTTAAATATGAAACTGTAATCGGTGTAACAAATAAAGCGTAATTCAAATACAACTCTTGTTAAAGTTAAATTCTTGCTACAGCAAGCAAAAAATATACAGGAAAGTTATTCAAATACAACTCTTGTTAAAGTTAAATAAAATACGTACCAGCAGGAACAGTATATCCTAGCAAATTCAAATACAACTCTTGTTAAAGTTAAATTTTTGTTAATACAGTAGTAGCACGTGGCAATACGTTATTCAAATACAACTCTTGTTAAAGTTAAATAAAAAAAGATAACATGACAAAGTTTATATTTTATGAATTCAAATACAACTCTTGTTAAAGTTAAATTAATCTATAACTCTTGGATAATTAACTGGTGAAAAAAATTCAAATACAACTCTTGTTAAAGTTAAATCGAATTAGAAGGAAGAGAAATGAGGAAATTTAATAATTCAAATACAACTCTTGTTAAAGTTAAATAAAATTTAAAAACATGTTTAATAATTCTGTGGTAAAATTCAAATACAACTCTTGTTAAAGTTAAATCATACCCCCATGAAGAAATCTTCACCCCCTCCCAATTCAAATACAACTCTTGTTAAAGTTAAATTATTCAAAAATTATTTGCTATCGGTGGCACAGATACATTCAAATACAACTCTTGTTAAAGTTAAATCCACGTTACAACCTCATCTCCGTAGCAATACTTTATATTCAAATACAACTCTTGTTAAAGTTAAATGCTAGAAAAATTAATCTTTATGATTTTATTGTACTATTAAAAGTGTTGATAAACAAGGATTTTACTTATTTTTTACCAGCAATAATGAGATTTGAAGGGATTTAGTGAAAATGTTTATTTATCAAGGATTAGCGAGATTTTTCTTGATTTTGGTTGGTAAATTTTAGATAAAATAAAAAAGTATCATCTTAATTTTAGTTTTGAACTATTTAAATCAAGATGATACTTTTTATTTATTGAGAGTTTTGGAGGGCTTTGTCTAGGATTGTTTCCATAGTATGCCAGCTGAGTACGGCACATTTTACACGAGCTGGCATTTTGGATATATTTTTAAAGGTAAGAGCTTCATCTAAAGGAGCAAGCTCTTTTTTATCAGTGATTGTGCCTTGAACCATGCCGATGAATAAACGACATAATTCTTTGGCTTTGTCGATTGGTTGATCGAGCATTAAATCAATCATGATATCTGTGGAAGCTTGGGAAATAGCACAACCTGAACCTTGGAAACTAGCATCTTCAATAATATTATTATTGAGTTTTAAGGAGAGCGTGATTTCATCACCGCAATTAGGATTGATACCATGTTGGTGATGTGTAGCATCTGCTAGTGAACATTTATTATTAGGGTGAAGGTTGTGTTCAGTTAAGATTTCATTATAGAGATTAAACATCGTATCCTAAATAACTCCTTACTTTTTTTATTTGTTCAATGAATTGATAAACATCTTCTTTTGTATTATAGAAATAAAAGCTTATGCGATTTGTTGATTGTGCATTTAGATATTTTAATAATGGGTGAGCACAATGATTGCCTGCACGAAGGGCTATATTCCCATGATAATCGACAAGTGAAGATACGTCATGAGGGTGAATATCTTGAATATTAAAGCTCAATACACCTTTATGTTTTTTATAATCTGGTGAGCCATAAATGGTGATATAAGGCAATTTAGATAATTCTTCCATGGCGATTTTCATTAATTTTTCTTCTTGTTGTTTAATGTAGGAAAATCCTACTTGATTTATATATTCGATAGCGGTTTTTAATGCTATTGCTCCAGATACGTTAGGTGTACCAGCTTCAAATTTTTCTGGAAGTGGAGCAAATGTAGCATCTTGTTCGGATACTGTTTCGATCATTTCGCCACCGCGTAAGAATGGAGGCATTTGCTCAAGTATGGATTTTTTTCCATATAAGACGCCAATTCCCATAGGTGCTAACATTTTATGACCGGAGAATGCGTAGAAATCACAGTCTAAATCTTGGACGTCTGTTGCCATATGAGGAGCACCTTGAGCACCATCAACAATGGCGATAGCACCTACTTCATGAGCTTTTTTTATTATAGCTTTTAAGGGAGTGGCAATGCCTAAGACATTTGAAACTTGAGTGATAGAAACTATCTTTGTTTTAGGTGTGATTTTTGTTTGGATTTCTTCATCAGAAATAATGCCTTCATCATTTATATACATATATTTTAATGTAGCTTTTTTTAATTTTGCTATCATTTGCCATGGTAGTATATTGCTATGATGTTCAAGAATGGAGATTACGATTTCATCGCCTTCTTGGATATTTTCCATGCCGTAAGTGTAGGCGATGAGATTTAAGGATTCAGTAGTATTTCTAGTGAAAATAATCTCACAATCTTCATTAGCATTGATGAATTGTGCTACACTGTGGCGAGCTTGTTCGTATTCACTTGTAGCAGTAGCACTCAATTTATAGAGACCACGAAGGGGATTTGCATTTTGAGATGTGTAATAATTTTCTAGGGATTTTATCACACTTAGTGGTTTTTGCGTAGTAGCAGCACTATCTAAATAAACGACAGGGTTTGCTTCATCATTTAATATAGGGAAATCTTGGCGAAAATTAGTTTTCATGATAGCAAGCCTCCTGTTGATAAGTGGAAATATAAGCGTGAAGTTCTTCAGGTAAATTTGTTGTGATTAATTGAAGTTTGGAGTCAATTTGCATTTGGCGAATTTGTCTTTCATTTAAGCCACGAGTTTGAAGATAAAATAATTGTTCCTTATCCATTTCACCGATAGCAGCGGAGTGATTGCCTTCGATATCATCTTCACCGCAGAGAATTAGAGGAATTGATTTATTGTGGATATCTTCATCAAGTAATAATACATTTTCTGCTTCTGTACCTATAGAACCTTTGCAACCTTGTTTAAAATCTAAAGTTGCACGATGCGTTTTTTGAGCGTTATGCATTAAGATACCATTTGTCGTTAAATTAGTTTTAGTCTTTTGACCTAGGATATTGACAATATAGTTCATATCGAGCATTTGATTTTTAGTAGTTAAATAATCTGTTTGGAAATTTAGTTGTGCATTATTTTGTAGTAAATCAATATTTGCACCTAGATAATTTTTATTTGCACCTAAAGCAATTTGTTGAATGGATATACGAGCATTTTCTTGAGCAAGTGTGCCGATATCATCAAAGTTAAAATAGTCTTTGCCGAGTGTTTGGAGTTGAATTATTTTAACTTGAGCATTTTTTTTAGCAAAAATTTTTGTACTGCTCGCATGAAAACCTTGATTATGATAAGGTGAATTGTAAACGATAATTATAGTGGCTTGGCTATTTTCTTGAGCGTAAATATAATTATCATCAATTAAATCAAGATTATCGGTTAAATCATAAATAAAGATTAAGGGTTTTTGGGTAATTGTATTTGCTTTGATAGTGAAATAGTTTTTGTTACTAGCATTATTTACTACAAAATTATCAGCATCTGAGCCGATACCAGTAGTGATGTGAGGAAAGTTGGCAAAAGTTATATCTTTTTGTGAAGCTAGGGAAATATTTTCCGTGGAATTGATGATTTGAGGTTTGAGGGGAGTTAATTTATCTATATTATCATAAGATATAGTTGTATCATTTAATTTTAACCAACGCCATGTTGGCATTGGTAAACTATTTGCATGTTCAAATTTTATATTCATAGTCATATCTCCTTTTAGCCAATGGCACCTTCCATTTCTAATTGAATTAAATGATTCATTTCTACAGCATATTCTACTGGTAATTCTTTGGATATTGGATTAGCAAATCCGTTTACAATCATAGCACGAGCAGCGGCTTCACTTAGACCTCTACTCATGAGATAAAATACAGCTTGATCACTAATGCGACCAATTTTGGCTTCGTGCCCGACACTGGCTTTATTTGTACGCACGTCCATTGCTGGAATGGTATCTGAACGAGAAATATTATCGAGCATTAAAGATTGGCAAGAAACTAGGGCTTTACTGTGCTGGGCTTGTTTGGCTACAACGACAGAACTTCTAAATGTGCTAGCACCACCATCTTTAGAAATAGATTTTGTGTTGATTAAAGAAGATGTATGAGGGGCATTATGCACCATCTTAGCTCCTGTATCGAGATTTTGCCCTTTACCTGCAAATGTAATTCCTGTAAATTCTGCTTTGGCATTTTCACCTGCAAGAATTGTCATTGGATAAAGGTAAGAGATATGAGAGCCGAATGAGCCAGAAATCCATTCCATAGTAGCATTTTTGCCTACTTTTGCTCTTTTTGTATTGAGATTATACATATTTTTTGACCAGTTTTCAATTGTGGAGTAACGCAATTTTGCATCATCAGCGACGAATAATTCTACACAGCCAGCATGTAAATTAGCTACATTATATTTAGGAGCAGAACAGCCTTCGATGAAGTGAAGGTCAGCTCCTTTATCTACGATAATCAAAGTATGTTCAAATTGCCCTGCACCTGCTGCATTTAGGCGGAAATAAGATTGAAGTGGAATGTCCACTTTTACTCCAGGTGGTACATATACGAAAGAGCCACCAGACCAAACTGCACCATGTAAGGCTGCAAATTTATGATCGCGAGGTGTTACAAGTTTCATAAAATGTTCACGTATCATAGGTTCATAAGGGCCTTTGAGAGCAGTTTCGATATCTGTATAAATTACACCTAGTTTGGCAACTTCTTCTTTGAGATTGTGATAAACGACCTCAGAGTCGTATTGGGCACCGACACCAGCTAGGGATTTTTGTTCAGCTTGAGGAATACCTAATTTATCGAAAGTGTCTTTGATATCTTCAGGTACATTTTTCCATGAACCTTGCATATCAGTATTTGGTTTTACATAAGTTACGATATTGTCGATATTTAAATCATCAATAGATGGTCCCCATGGTGGTACATCTAAGCTGTGGTAGATTTCTAAAGAACGCAAGCGAAATTCACGCATCCACTCAGGGTCATTTTTTTTAGCAGATAATTCTTCTACGATTTTTGGCGTGAGACCTTTTTTGAGACGATAAGCATCTTTTTCTGCTTTTTTAAAATCATAACGATTTTCTACACGTTCAGCAGTTTGATTTATATATTCATTTTGTCTTTTTTCTGCTTCATTCATGATTTTATTCTCCTTGTCCAGTGATAAGAGGTTCATAGCCTTGTTCGTTGATGATTTTTATTAAAGAAGCATCTCCTGTTTTGATGATTTTTCCATTGATTAAGATATGAACATAATCAATATGGAGATATTCAAGGATTTTGCTGTTGTGAGTGATGATTAATAAAGATTTTTGGTCATCTTGTTGGAATGTCTGTATACCGCGAGAAACAGTTTTTACAGCGTCAACATCAAGACCAGAGTCTGTTTCATCTAAGATAGCTAATTTAGGATTTAGCATTAATAATTGAAGCATTTCAATTTTTTTGCGTTCGCCACCAGAAAATCCTACATTTAATTCACGATTAATCCATTGTTCATTGATACCGAGTGTCTTAGTAACAGTTTTTAATTTATCGCGAAAAGCTTTTAGGCGGATTTTTTCTTTTGTTTCCATAGCAGTACGGATAAATTGAGAGATAGAAACACCAGGAATTTCTATAGGGCTTTGGAAAGATAAGAATAATCCTTTTTGAGCACGTTCATCAGTTCTAGTAGAAGTAATATCTTCATCTTTGAAAAATATACTTCCACGGTCTACTTTATATTGAGAATTACCCATAATGACATTGCCTAATGTAGATTTTCCTGCACCATTAGGGCCCATTAAAATATGAGTTTCACCTTTATTTATATTTAAATTTAAATTTTGTAAAATTGTTTTATCTTCAGCACTAGCGTATAAGTCCGTAATATTTAAAAGAGATTTAGTCATGAAATATATCCTCCTATCCTACTTTTATAGTAGGTTTAAAGTTTATGAAAATATGATAATTACTTGTTTATATATAGATTTAAAATATATTTATAAATTAAAAGAATAAAAGAAATTTATATCTTATTTACTATTATTTTAGTATGAATAGTATATAATGTCAAGATGAATATAAAATAATTTATTAGAGCAAATACAATAATAAATTTAGATTGGTGAAATAATTATATAAATTTATTTTCATTAAAACCTATTTGTTGAATAGGATTATAAAATAGAAGGATTTTGGATTGAAAATGTATAATATATATTTTAGTTAGTATGTGAGGAAAGGAATGAAGGATAATGAAGTTTGTAAATTTTAAAATAGAAAATAAGAAATTGATAGGTGTTTTAGCAAATGATGAAGATGAGATAATAGCACTTAATGATTTATATGCAGATAAAACTTTTTGCTGTATGCAAGATGTGATTGAACAATTAAATGAAGATGATATAAAAGATATACAGACAAAATTAGATGATGAAAATAATAATTTTAAGAGCTATAAATTGAGTGAAGTTAAATTATTATCACCAATAGAAAGACCAATACATGATATTTTATGTGTGGGTGTAAATTATCAAGCTCATTTGGAAGAAGCTAGTGAACGTGCAAAAAATTTCAAGAAAACAAGTAATGATGCAGTTTATTTTGATAAGCGTGCGATTAAAATAATCGGTACAAATGAAGATGTACAAGCTTGTTTGGATATAGATAATGCTTTAGATTATGAAGTGGAATTGGCGGTAATCATAGGTAAAACTGGCAAAAATATACCTGTGGATAAAGTAGAAGATTATATTTTTGGTTATAGTATTTTCAATGATTTTTCTTCACGTAGATTGCAATTAAAACATATGCAATGGTTTAAGGGGAAATCTCTAGATACTTATAGTGCTATGGGCCCTGTTATTTTGCATAAATCAGCTTTGCCATTTCCTGTAGAGGTGGATATAAAATGCAGTGTAAATGGGGAACTTCGCCAAAATTCAAATACAAAATTATTTTTAAATGATATACCAAAAGTAGTATCAGAATTATCACAAGGAATGACTTTAGAAGCAGGAGATATCATTGCTACAGGTACGCCATCAGGTGTGGGCATGGGATATAAACCAGGAAAATGGCTAAAATCTGGAGATGAAGTAGTTTGTGAAATTCCTCCAATCGGTAAATTAATAAATAAAATCAAATGATTTTGGGAAAAAGAGTAGATTTTAAAATCTGCTCTTTTAATTTTGTGTTTATTGTGTAAAAAAGAAAAGACATTTAGCAATGTTTTTAATATATGAAAGCATAGTATTTATAAAAAAAAATATATATAATAGTAAACGTTTAACGAGTTAAATTACTTATTATTACTAATAATAAGTACAGGGAATATAAATAAAAAAATAGTAAAGGAGATCATAACATTATGTTTAATATCAGAGTAATCATGTTGATTATGCTTAGTTTTGTATTGGGTACTTGTGAATATGTGGTTATTGGTATTTTGCCGAATATTGCAGAAGATTTGAATGTATCAATTACGCAAACAGGTTTATTGATTTCTGCATTTGCCATAGTTTATTCAGTGGGCGCACCTTTAATTACGGCATATCTATCAAGATTTCCTAGATATCGTACGGTTTTAAGCTTAATGTTTTTATTTACACTAGGTAATGTGGCTTGTATGTTAGCACCTAATTATCCAGTTATGTTAGCTTCAAGAATATTTTTGGCAGCTGTATCTAGTGCTTTAATTTCAATGTCAATGACATTTGCTCCAGATGTTGCACCAAGAAAATACACTTCTTCGGTAATATCTTGGATTTTTGCTGGCTTCAATATTGCTTCAGTATTTGGTGTTCCATTTAGTATGTTTATCGTACAATTTGCAAGTTGGCGTGTGGCATTTGCCTTTATCGTTGTTGTTAGTATTCTATTGTTATTATTAATGGTTAAATTTTTACCAACGAAAAACTTACCACCAACTAATAATATTATGGAACAATTAGTATTATTAAAAGATAGACGAATTATTATGGCAGTAAGTGTAATGATTTTAAGTGGTTCTTCTGCATATTGTTTCTATACTTATTTATCTCCAATTTTATTAGATAAAATGGGCTTATCTGCTAATTTATTGACTTTAGCATTTGTTATTTTTGGTGTAGCGGCAATGATTAGTAATTTGTTATCTCCTATGCTCAATTATTGGGGCGGTATGCGTATTTTATGGATGATATTTGCAGGACAAGCAATATTTTCTATTTTATTAACATTTACTATGGAATCATTTATTTTAGGCAGTGTGGTTATTTGCTGTTTAGGTGTATTGATGTATTTATTAAACACACCAACACAGATGTATTATTTACAAGTGTCCAAGAAATTTTATCCAGGAACTTTAGCATTAGCAGGTTCACTTACATCATCTTCTTATAATGTAGGTATTGCTGTAGGTTCCTTTGCTGGTTCGTTATCTGTTGATTTAGCAGGATTAAACAGCGTAGGTATCACAGGTGGGGTATTTGCTATTTTGGCTACAATCATAAGTTATTTATTAGCAAGTAGAATAAAAAGAGAGTATAAAGAAGTAATTGCAAGAGCAATACGTATGTTAAATAAATAATAAAGAAGGCTTTTCTTAGTAGTAGTGAAAATGATACTAAGAAAAGCCTTTTGTCATTTATTTAGATTTTTAATGATATTAATAGCGATTTCTTTGGCCGTGGAACTTAATGCTTGAGGATTTTTAGGGTCATCTAAACGTACAGAATAATATGTTCGTTGATTATTGATCTCATAAAAACCAGTGAACCAAGCATCAGTATTTTCACCGTTTACTTTACCAAAACCAGTTTTGCCATAAATTTTTAGACCAGTGTTATTATCTTCATAAACTAACATTAATTCTTTTAGTTTAGCTAAAGCCATAGGATTTTCATTGGTAGAAAATAGGCGATTTAATAATTGTACTTGTTCTAATGGTGAAATCTTTAAAGAAGTTTCTAGCCAGAAGCCTTTTAAATCTCTAGGATCATCATCTAAATCTGTTTTTCCGTCCCAATCGGAAATATCTTTATTGCCATAATCGAATTTATCGATATATTTTTGCATAGTATCTTGTCCGATTTCATCAATGACTTGGCGATAATACCAAACACAAGATGTTTTAAATGCTGTATCTAAATCGATATCTTTATTCCATGCATCATACCAGTAAATAGTGCCATTCCATTTTCGAAGAGAATTATTAGCGTCAATAGTCTTATTGTCTAAAGCTACATAAGTGGAGAAAATTTTGAAGGTGGAGCAAGGAGAAGATTGCTTGGTGCTTAATTCATCATTGTAAATATTATATGTATTTGTATCAGGTGTATAAAATACAGCCGTACCATTAATATTTTCAAAATAAGAAGATAAATCAATGGAATTTTTTGTTGTTTGAGTTGTTTGCATGGAAGTGTTTTGATTGCTTGATGAAGTTGAATTTTCAGCAGAGGTACAATTTGTAATGAATAAACAAATTGTTACAACGCAGATGATTTTTACAAGTGTTTTAAACATAAAAAAATCCTTTCTATAAAATATGATTTTTAATATTATAACATAGACTTAAAATTTTTCAATAGATTATAGAAAGGATTTTTAATTATTTTATATTATTTATTTTATAGCAGTAACTTCATAGCCTGCTTCAACAATGGCATTAGTTATTTGCTCATCTGTAACATTTTGATTTACATGAATAACAGCATTTTTATTTTCAAGACTTACTTTTACATCACTGACACCATCTATTTTTTCTAATGCTTCTGTGGCATGTTTTACACAGTGTTGGCACATCATACCTTCAATAGATATGATTTTTTCAGTTTGTTTTTCATTATTTTTGTGGAATAAATTATTTAATAATCCCATATTATCGTCTCCTTTTGATGTATTTAAATCTATTGCTTGAATATTTATGGCAGTAGATGAATTATCTTTATTTATGGATGAAGTTTGATAATTATTTTGGAAAAAACGCAAACGAAGGGCATTAGTTACGACAAAAACGGAGCTAAAACTCATGGCTAGAGCACCAATCATAGGATTTAGTTTTAAACCAAAAGCAGTATAAAATAAGCCCATGGCAATAGGAATACCTATAATATTATAGATAAATGCCCAGAAGAGATTTTCACGGATATTTTTGATAACGGCTTTACTTAATTTTATAGCAGTTACTACATCGAGTAAATTATTTTTCATCAAAATAATATCAGCGGAGTCAATAGCGATATCTGTACCAGCACCGATAGCAATACCAACATCAGCACGAGCAAGTGCAGGAGCATCATTTATGCCATCACCTACCATAGCTACTTTTTGTCCTTGATTTTGGAGTTGACGAATTTTAGCTTCTTTATCTTGAGGTAATACATCAGAAATTATATTATTTTCTTCAAGATTTATTTGCTTAGCTATCTGTTTTGCTGTGATTTGATTATCACCCGTTAACATATAGATATTGATAGCGAGATTTTTTAATTCTTGAATGGCTTGAGGACTTGTTGCTTTAATTGTATCAGCGATAGCTATTAAGCCAAGGATTTTATCATCTTTAGTGAAGTATAAAGGTGTTTTTCCTTGCTGGGCTAATTTATTACCTAGGGAAAATAGCTGTTCATTTTTAATATCATGAGCGATTAATAATTTTTGATTACCTGCAAGACAAATGGAATTGTCAATAATGCCAGATAATCCTTGCCCTGCTATTTGTTTAAAATTTTCTACAGCTAAAGTCGATATATTGTGCTTGTCTGCTACTTGAAGAATGGCTTCACCTAAAGGGTGTTCAGATAATTTCTCTAATGAAGAGGCAATAGTCAATAATTGTTGAAGTGTTACTTCTTTTGAAGTATAAATATCTGTTACTTGAGGTTTGCCTTGAGTTATTGTGCCTGTTTTATCGAGAACAACTGTATTGATATTGTGAAGAGTTTCTAAAGCTTGGGCTGATTTAGATAAAATACCTAGACTTGCACCTTTACCTGTGCCTACCATAATAGCTGTAGGTGTAGCAAGTCCTAAAGCACAAGGACAAGAAATAACCAATACACAGATACCAATAGATAAAGCAAATTCTAAACTTTCGCCCTTAAATAGCCAGATGATAGTGGCAATAATAGCGAGTGTTATTACAATAGGAACAAAGATGGCACTGATTTTATCAGCGATTTTGGCAATAGGTGCTTTGGAACTAGTGGCATCATCTACTAAATTTATGATTTGAGCTAAAGTAGTATTTTCGCCAACTTTAGTAACACGCATTTTAAAATAGCCTGATTTATTGATTGTACCACCGATTACAGTTTGGTCAATGGTTTTATCACAAGGAATAGGTTCACCAGTGAGTGAAGATTCATCAATAACGCCATGACCTTCAATAATAATACCATCTGTAGGAATACTTGCACCTGCTTTGACGATTAGAATGTCATTTAGTTTTACATCATCAATAGAAATTTCTTGTTCTTGATTATTTTCTAAGCGAAGAGCTGTTTTCGGTGCTAAATTCATCAATTTGGTGATAGCATCAGATGTTTTGTTTTTAGCTCTACTTTCGAGAAATTTCCCTAAAGTAATCAAGGTCAAAATCATACCTGCTGATTCAAAATATAAATCCATGCTGAAATGATGAGCTGTAGATAAATCTCCATGACCTAAGGCAAAGCTTATTTTATAAATGGCATAAATACCATAGATAATGGCAGCACTTGAGCCAAGAGCAATCAAAGAATCCATATTAGGTGAAAGTTGAAACAATGTTTTGAAGCCTACACTATAATATTTGAAATTGACGAATACTATAGGAATTAATAATAAAAATTGAGTAAAAGCAAACGAAAGAGCATTTTCTGTACCTAGAAGTAAAGAGGGCATAGGTAAGGAAAACATATGTCCCATAGAAATATAAAATAGAGGTAACATGAAAATAATAGAGATAAATAAACGTTTTTTCATTTGTGTATGAATATCTTCTGCTTTATTTTCAATTTTTGTAGGACTTTGTTTGCTCAAAGATTGATTATGATGCAATGAAGCACCATAACCAGCTTTTTCTACAGCTTGAATGATTTCATTTGTGGATAATAATTTTTCATCAAATTCCACAACCATAGAATTTTTTAGCAAATTCACCGAGTGATTGATTATACCAGGTAATTTACCGACAGCTTTTTCTACTCTACTAGAGCAAGCCGAACATGTCATACCTGTGATATCAAAATGTTCTTTTTGCAAGAATATCACTTCTTTTCTTTAGGATATATAATTTATATATCAAGTATAATAAAAATGATAATTAATTTCAATATTTAAAGGGATTTTTCTGATAAATGTATTTTCGTTTAGATTATTTCTCCGTCTTTTGGTACGAAGATATAATCGGTTAATTTATGTTGAGTGATAAATTCGCTTAATTGTTGACGGTTTAAAGTGGCATGACCTACAGTATCTAAATGACTAGCTATTATTTTTAAATTAGGAGCATATTGATGAAGTTTTAAAATATCATCAGTTCCCATGATGATAGAGCCACTATGTTCAAATTGAGCATCTGCACAGTTGATGATAATTTTAGCAGGTGCATATTGAGCAATAGCATTTTTAACAAAATCACAAAATATAGTGTCGCCAGCTAGATATAAAGTTTCTTCATCTTTATGTTGGAAAATAACCCCCATAGCTTCATAGCGTACACTCATGTTAAAATAATTACTCGTAAATTCAAAATATGGCACTGTTAGAGCTTTTATACCATGTTGACAATCAACTTTATAGAGTTTGATATCATCAAATGAATTGCCTTCTTTTGTTAAAACTTCGATATTAGTAAAGTCATGATTTATCAATAATTGTTTATCAATATCATCTTGAACGTAGATTTTTAAGCTTTTAGGTAGTGCCTGAACTGCAAATTCATCAAAATGGTCGATATGATAATGTGTTAAAATTACAGCATCAATATTATCAATGATTTTGGAAATGGCAAAGGGTAAATCTACAAGCGGCCATTTAGTATTGGGATTAAAACATTTTGGTATTGGTGGATAAAAATCTTTAGGTGCAAACATCGGATCAATTAGAAATCTTTTATTTGCATACGTTATGATTAAAGTAGCGTTGCGTATTTGTTGAATTTTCATCATAAAAATCCTTTCTGATATAGATTTGTAAATTTGTTATAATAATATCATGGATAAAAATGTTTATGAAGAAGGTACTTTAAAGTATTATAGTTTCTTCAAAGATAGTAAAGAAATGGAAGAGGAGCAATATGGAAAAAGAATTATTACCTTGTGATGTAGCTGTATCTTTACAAATTTTTGGGACAAAGATAAAAATATTAGTAGTTAAAGAATTGTTAAAAGGAACAAAAAGATTTTCAGAATTAAATAGAGCTATTCCTTGTACACAAAAAGTATTAACATCTAATTTACGTGAATTGGAAAAAGATAAAATCATATCTCGCAAAGTCTACGCTGTAGTTCCACCTAAAGTGGAATATTCTTTGACGGAAATAGGCAAAACAATAGAGCCTATAATAAACTTGATGAATAAATGGGGAGCGTATTATAGGAATTTATAAAATCTATTTAAGGAATAAAAGAAATGGAGAATTTAATAAGTAATGATATATTATTTTTCAGGAACTGGAAATTCGTATCAAGTAGCGAAATTATTGGCATATTTAACACAAGATAAAATGCAAGATATCAGCACTGTAAAAGATTATAAGCATGATGATAGTGTAATGGGATTTGTTTTTCCTGTACATTGTTATGATGTTTTAGATTTAATGCAGGATTTTATAAAAAAATTAGATATAAAAAGTGATAAGAAAATATATTGTTATGCTGTAGTTACTTGTGGTGGTAAAGTAGGAAATACTTTTATAACAATGCAAGATTTATTAAAAGCTAAAAATATAGATTTAGCATATAGAAATGAGGTATATTTACCAGATAATATCTTAAGTTTTTGGGGTAAAAAATACAATTATAACTTATTGAATACGTATAAAGATAAAGTATTAAAAATTGCAGAAGAATTAAATCAACGTAAGACTAACAATAATGTTTTAGTGAAAAAATCATGGTGGTATGTAATAAAGAAATACATTTCATGGTTATTTATAAAGAAATGTTTACAAAAGAAGACAGTCAAAAAGAATTGTATTCATTGCAAGCAATGTGTAAAACTTTGCCCTACAAACAATATTATTGAAGAAGCAGGAAAAATAAAGTTTAAGTCAAATAATAATTGTATATACTGTTTAGCATGTATTCAGTGGTGTCCAATGCAGGCGATTAATTTTGGCAGTTATAATTTAAAGGATAAACAATATCATCATCCAGAAGTAGTAGAAAATGAATTGTTTAAACGTTGGTGAGGTGTAATTATGTTTAAATATGTGAAGTATATATTAGTAGTTATGGTATTAGGTATGGGTTTAATAGCTTTTAATCAAATAGCAAAAGCTGATAATGAAGTTGTAGATGTAGGTGAAAATATCAGCTTTCGACAAATTGATCCTGAACAAGCAAAACAGTTTATGGACAGTGAAGAAAATTATGTGATTTTAGATGTAAGAACTAAACCAGAATATGAAGATGGTCATATTAAGAATGCTATATCTTTGCCAAATGAAGAAATTAGCCCTGATAATAAACTATTACAAGAATTATTATCTGATAAAGAACAAATGATATTAGTTTATTGTAGAAGTGGTAGAAGAGCTACAGACGCTTCAATTAAATTAGCTAAGATGGGTTATGTAAATGTTTATAATTTTGGTGGTATTGTAAATTGGCCATATGAAATTGTGAAATAGATATAAAACTATTGATGAAGAGAGGAGTTATATATAATGAATAATAGAGCTGAAGCATTTAAAAAATTTTTAGAGGAAAAAAATATTAATAGTTTTCAAGTAAATGAATTTGAAAATAATGAATTTAATACAGTAGTTTTTCGTTCAAATCTTGATATTAAAGGACAAAAATTGCCTGTACTTGTTATTTTAGATGATAGTATTTATGGCATGATAAGGGTTTTTGTAGCAGCTAAGGCTTTAAATAAAGATAATGAAACAGAACTAAGAATAGGGATAAATGAATTAAATAAAACATATAAATCATTTAAATATTATTTTGATAATGAAGATAATTTGATTTTAGATTGCTGTATTCTTCTCAATGAAATAGAAAAAGAAGGTAACTTGATTTATACTATGTTTGATGTGATTATAAAACATTTGAATAATGAGTATAAAAATTTGATGCAGTTAATTTGGAAATAAAAAATACAATGCTTAAGTATTTATTATAAATTAATAAATATTTAAGCATTTTTTTTATTGACATGAAGTTTACTCTAAGGTTTATAGTATAAATAACAAAAGAAATGTATTATTTAGAGGAGAGATTACAATGAAAAAGAATGTTGTTATATTGTCAGCTAGTCCAAGAAGAAATGGAAATTCTGATATTTTATGTGATGAATTTATGAAAGGTGCTACTGAAGCTGGTCATGATGTAGAAAAAATTTTTTTAGCAGATAAAAATATTAAATATTGTACAGGTTGTGGTGTTTGCAATACTACACATGAATGTGTGCAAAAAGATGATATGAAAGAGATTTTAGTTAAATTACTCAAAGCTGATGTTATCGTCATGGCTAGTCCTGTTTATTTTTATACAATTAATGCTCAGATGAAGACTTTAATTGATAGAATTGTGCCTCAATATACAAGTTTAAGCAATAAAGAATTTTATTTTATAATCACAGCAGCAGAGACTGATTTAAATATGATGGAAAGAAGTATTGAATGCTTTAGAGGCTTATTAGATTGTTTAGAAAATCCAACTGAAAAAGGTGTTATTTATGGTGTGGGTGCTTGGCAAAAAGGAGAAATAAAAGGCACTAAAGCTATGAAAGAAGCATATGAAATGGGGAAAAATGTTTGATAAAAGAATATGAGGTGATTTAATGAAAAAAAGAATAATTATTAGTGTATTGTTATTAATAATTATCTGTACAGTAGGAATAATGTCATATTCACCACTTAGAAATAAAATAGAACAGATATTTTTTGCTACAAAAGTATATAATTTACTAAATAGTGAAGAATATATGAATTTACATCAAGTAATTACAAAAGATAGTGTTAATAGTAGAACTATTATGTGGCAATCTTTGAATGATAGAGAAGACTTTATTTTAGAGTATAAGCAAGAAAATGAAGATGAAATTTTACAAGCTAAACCACAGAAAAGTGTTTTAGATATTGATAATAAGAAGATTTATATTTATGCTGTAACTTTAGAAAATTTAAAAGATGATATGGTCTATGATTATAGATTAGGCTTTGAAAATAATCGCAGTAATTGGTATAAATTAAAAACAGCCAAAGAAAACAATAATAAATTCAAGGTTTTGATTTTCCCTGACTCTCAGTCAAATGATTATACTGAATGGAAATCATTGGCAATGAATGCATGGCAAAATAATCAAGATAGTGATTTCTTTATAAATATGGGTGATTTAGTAGATAATGGATATGATTTAGTGCAGTGGAATGGCTGGTTTGATGGTGTAGAACCAATGGTAAATAATATACCAGTAGCACCAGTGCAGGGAAATCATGAAACTTATACTACTGATTGGCAAGTAGCTATGCCAAATGTGTATTTAGAAATGTTTAAATTACCAACAAATGGCAATGATAAATATCAAAATCAATATTATTCATTTGATTATGGTGATGTTCATTTTATTGTGATTAATACTCAAGATGATGAAATGGCAGAATTTGAGCCAGATTTATTGAATGAACAGATTAAATGGCTAGAAAATGATTTAGCTACTACAGATAAAAAATGGAAAGTTGTATTAATGCATAGAGATATTCTAAATTATGGCAGAGATGCAAAACCATTAGGTGATGAAATAAGCTTTTCCAGACATGGTGAAATCTATATGCCGATATTTGATAAATATGATGTTGATGCAGTATTAACAGCACATTTACACACTTATAGACGCAGAGCTTTAATCAGAGATTTTGCACAAAATGAACAGGGAACATTGTATATACTCACAGGCGTAGCAGGTAATGTACGTTATCCAAGTTTATGGCATAAAAATCCACTTGATGAATATGTACCACCACAGCCAGAAACTAATAATTATTTAGTTTTAGAAGCTGATGAAAATAGCTTAACTTTTAATTGTTATTTGCCAGATAATACACAGATAGATACAGTTACTTTGACAAAATAATAATATATTAACAATAAAATTTATGGTATAATGAAAAACATTGATATTTAGTATAATACATAAATAGCGAGGTTTTAAAATGTTACCATTAAATTCTCAAAAGGCTTTATTTTCTGGAGAAGAAGCAAATGTAATAAGATTTGCTTTAAGTATTTTTTTACAGACTGACTTTGCTGGATTGACTTCTAAAAAAGAAGAAGAAAAAGCAAAAGATTTAGCACATTTATCTTTAGATAAATTTACTAATCATGTAAATGATTTTACATTTAAAGAACTTTGTGTAATGGCTGGTGCTGTGGATAATTTAATCGCTTTAATTGAAGATGGCGAAACTTTTGGTATCAGTGAAACACAGATGAGAAACTGTAAATTCTTTTTACCAGCAGTAAAACAAAAATTAATAGAGCTTGTAAAATAAAAAAGGCTTTCTACAAGATTTTTTATCTATGTAGAAAGCTTTTTTCTTATAAATAATTTTTTATTTTTAGATAATATTGACTAATTGAAAAAATGATTGTACTATAATTATAGTTTTTAAAAATTAAGTAAAACGTTTTATTAAAATAGATAAAAATAAAGGAGAAGTTATTTATGAAGATTTTAAATTTCGGTTCGTTAAATATTGATAAGGTTTATGCTGTTGAAGAAATTGTAAAAGGTGGAGAAACTATCGACTCCGTGAGTTTTAGTGAAAGTGTAGGCGGTAAAGGTTTAAATCAGTCAATTGCCGTAGCTAAAGCTGGCGGAAATATCATGCATGCTGGTTGTGTTGGTAAAGATGGAGAGATTTTATTACAAGCTTTAAAAGATAATAATGTAGATACATCTTTGATTAAAACAGTAGAGACAGCAAGCGGACAGGCTATTATTCAAGTTGATAAACATGGACAGAATTGCATTATTTTATTTCATGGAGCTAATTATGAAGTGGATAAAGCTTATATTGATGAAGTAATGCAAGATTTTGCACAAGATGATATTTTAATTTTACAAAATGAAATTTCCAATATTGATTATATTATTGAAGTAGCAAAAGCTAAACAAATGAAAATTTATCTAAATCCTTCACCAATCAATGAAAACCTTAACAAATATAATATGCAGGCAATAGATGGAATTTTTGTCAATGAACATGAAGGGGCATATTTAGCTGATAAAGAAAAAGTTGAAGATATATTAGATAGTTTAGCTAGCAAATATCCTGAATTAGAAATTATTTTAACTTTTGGTGATAAAGGTGCATATTATCGTCATAAAGATATAAATATTTTCCAACCTGCATATAAAGTTGATGCTGTAGATACAACAGCTGCTGGAGATACTTTTACAGGCTATTTCATTGCTTTAAGACAACAAGGTAAATCCATTGAAGAAAGTTTACAAAAAGCAAGTAAAGCATCTTCAATTACAGTATCAAGAAAAGGAGCAAGCATTTCTATTCCTAAAATTGCAGAAGTGGATTGAACTGAAAAAACATTTTTTCTATAATATTTATAAATAAATAATAAAGGTTTGAATAAATATGAAGTCACGTGTTACTATCAAGGATATAGCACAAAAAACAGGTTTTTCAGTTACAACAATTTCTTTGGTATTAAATGATAAAGCAAATCATATTCCTCGAGAAACAAAATTAATCATTGCTAAAGCTGTAAAAGAAATGGGATATAGACCAAATAAGATGGCTGTAGGCTTGGTAAAAAAGCAAAGCAACATCATTGGTTTTGTATTACCGGATATTAGAAATCAGTTTTTTTCATATACAGCTAAAGTTTTAGAAGATGAATGTCATAAATACGACTGGAATTTATTGATTTGTAATTCAGATAATAATCATAAACAAGAATTAAAGCATTTAAAAATGCTCTGTGATTATATGGTCGATGGTATCTTTTTGAGTATGGCAGCTAATAGCACGGAAAAAGAAGTTGAAGAAACCATAAATTTTTTAGAGGATAATAAGATACCATATTGTCTAATTGACCGTGATATGTTTGATATCGGCAAATATAAAATCAGTGTTGACCATTTGCAAGGTGCATATTTGGCGACAGAACATTTGATAAAATTAGGGCATAAGAAGATAGGCTGTATAACTGGGCCTTTAATTTTAGATGATGCACGACAAAGACTAGCAGGCTATAAACAAGCATTGAAGGATAATGGTATAAAAATAGATGAAAATTTAATTTTTGAAGGCGATTATTCTTTTGAAAAAGGGAAAATGGGCTGTGATAATTTATTAGCGAAAAATATAACGGCAGTATTTGCAGCAAATGATTTCTCGGCTATGGGGGCATTAGCTAGTATTAAAGAACATAATTTAATAGTACCTAGAGATATTTCTATTGTGGGTTATGATGATATTGCGTTTGCGTCATTATTAGAAGTTCCTTTGACAACAGTTCGTCAACCGATAGATGCAATTGGGCAAAAGGCAACAGAAGTAATTAATCAATTAGTAAATAGTGAGGAAAATATAGATAGTAAAATCATTATTTTAGAACCTAAATTGATTGTCAGAAGTAGTACAAAAGCTATAAGTTAAAAAATTGAGTATACCTAAAGATACTTAACTAATATATAATTTTCCTGAATAGATATGCATGAATTTTTGATTTAAATTTAATAAATCCTACCTATTCTACTATAAAATAGTATGATATAATAAAAAGAAAGAATTTATGTATGTTTAAGGAGAGGATTTTAATGGCAAATCCAGCTATGAAAATAATAGGCAAGGCGTCTACGGAATATGTAGATTCTCCTGCCACTTTGAAAGGCACGATTACAAAGGCATTTGGCTTGACACTTGTTACTATTGCTTCAGCAATTGCTTCAGGTGTATTTTTAGCCAATAGCCCAGCTGCTTATGGTGTATTGATATTAGGTATGATTGTGGGTGTAGTTTTAACGCTTGTTACTTGCTTTAAACCACATTTAGCACCAATGACAACACCTGGATATGCAGTTTTTGAAGGTGCAGTGCTTGGTATTATTTCTGCTCAATTTGAAAGAATGTATTTTGGTATTTCTGCTATTGCAGTAGGAATTACTTTGGCTACAATGATTTTAATGCTTGTTTTATGGAAAACACGTATTATAAAAGTTACAGAAACAGTACGTTCTGTGATTATTTCCATGACAGGTGCTGTAGCGATTTTCTATTTCGTGAATATTATTGCAAGTTTATTTGGTTTTCATATGATGCCAACAAGTGGTATTTTTGGTATAGCGATTGGCTTTATTATCGCAGGTGTAGCAGCATTTAATTTGCTCTTAGACTTTGATAATATTGAACAAGCTGTAGCTTATGGGGCTCCGAAGTACTATGAATACTTCTGTGCTTTTGGTTTACTCTTAACTCTTGTATGGCTCTATATCGAGATTTTAAGACTTTTACAGATGATTATGGCTATGTTTGGCAATGATGATTAATAAGTTATAAAATAAAAGGTTACTTCTTTGAGAAGTAACCTTTTTTTATACATTTTATTTTAATTTTATACGTATTTGAATAATCATAGAATATTATTCTTTAAATATATATTTTTAATTTGTTGCCATTTTGTTGCCATTTTTTGACATGTATTTTTCAAAGGTTATAGCTGCGTTTATTTTTGATTTTTTTGTAATGTGAAGATAGATTTTTTGTGTTGTATTATTATCTTTATGCCCAAGTCTATTTTGTATTATTTCTAAAGAAATACCAGCTTCTGATAGAAGAGATACATGAGTATGTCTAAATATATGAGAATGTAATTTAGGTATATTAAATTTAATTCTCATTCTAGTAAAAGTAGATTTGATAGAAGTTGGTAAAATGGGAAGTTCTTTATTTTCTTTGGCGTAATATTTTGTAAAGACAAAATCGTCTTTAGGATAGTTATTCATTGTTTTATTTAATAGTCGATTTGACAATTGATAGACATGCCATTCTTTTAATACAGAAATTGTATCATCTCCGATAGAAATAGTTCTAATACTAGATAAAGTTTTTGGTGTATCTTGACGAAGCCATATATTTTTATTTTTTGAGTACATAGTAGAATTTATAATAATTGTTTTATTTTTGTAATCAATATCACTCCATCGCAGAGCAGATAATTCACCTAAACGCATACCTGTATATGACATTAAAAAACAAATATAATACATATATGGTGAACTTTTATATGATTTTACAATTTTTAAAATATGAGATAGTTCTTCTTGATTAAAGTATAAATCTTCAGTAGAAACTATTTTTTTTATAGAAGATTTGGGCAAGGCAATATCTTTTGTAGGATTTGTGGAGATAAGTTTTAATTTATAAGCTGTTTTTAAAATATGTTTAGGATAGAAGCTATTATTTATAATGCTTTTTTGAGGTTGGGTTTGGGCCAAGAATAATAAAAATTTTTGCCAATAAAATGGTGTAATATCTTTTAATTTTATATTACCAAAGAATTTTTTAGCAAATCGTAATCTATTAGATATTGTTTCAATTGATGTTGGTTTTAGATGTGCAGTATGCGTAGAAAACCATTTATCAATATATTCGGAAAAAGTAATATTAGATTCGATAATATTTTGGCCAAGTAGAAGTTTATTCAGTATAGGTTGAGCAGCTTGACGAGCTTCTTTGGCGGTTTTAAATCCACTTTTAGATATTCTTTTTCTTTTTCCTGTTATAGGATCTAAGCCTGCTTCTATACTATAAGCATAAGTAGTACGCTTTTTTCCTTCTCGTTTAAAAATTCGTATTTTTCCTTGTGTTGCCATTGTATAATTCTCTCTTTCCAATGGCGGGAAAGTTTTTTGATAATCCATATCATGTGATATATAATTATCTAGTCCAGTTTATTGATTCTCATAGAGTAGTACCAAGAAATATTATCAAATACATTTCTTGGTACTATTTTTATTATACATAAAAAGTAATTGAATAGTAGTATTTTATGAAAAAATGTCAAATTTAATGAAATAATATATAAATTTGTGAAAAAAAATCACTTATATGTTAAAATAAAAATATATAAGGGGAGATGGAAGATGAATAATAAACTGGAACAAAAAATCTTAGATTTAAAAAAAGAGTATCAACAAGATAAATATCATAATAGTGATAAAAATATTGATGATATTGATAAAAATGTGATAATTGATCAAGCAAATAAAGTTTCTAATGAAGTATTAAATGTATTTTTTAAAGACGAAGAGCCACCTTTAAAAATTGCTAGTTTAATGAAAAAATTAGGTTTTGATTTATTTAAAAATAGCCAATTTCCTCAAAAAGAGTTATCGGGATTATTAGCTTTAAATTTAAAAGAAAAATTAGCTGGAAAGTATTCTAATAGAGTAATTATAGTAAATGGACAAGATAGTATAGGTCATCAAAGATTTACTATAGCACATGAATTAGCACATTATATTTTTGATGCTATTGAAGATAAAGAATATTATGAAGCGTATTATAGAACAGATGAAGAAAATACAAAGAAAATAAAAGAATATAGAGCTAACAAATTTGCTGCTAATCTTTTAATGCCTGAAGATATATTTAGACGAAAATATTATGAGCTTTTAAAAGAATATAAAGATACAGATCTAGTAAAAAATGCTTTAACAGTAGTATTTAAAGTATCTTATACAGCTGTAAATTATAGAATTGATGAATTGGAATTAGGTTTATAAGATGGATAATGAAGATAATTTCATAAATATGATAAGTAGTTTATCATCAAATCAAGAAAATGAAAGATTTAATGATTCGGATAAGATTATTGATGAAATTGAGTTCATAGATACAATGAATAGTTTATCATTGAGTAATAAGAATAAGAAATTTGATGATGAATATATTACTAATGATAAACGTAGTATGAATGAACATAATGAATGTTATACAATGATATTGAAAGCATATAGTAAGACATTAGAAGGTAACATACTAGAAAAGAATAAACTAAAAAAATATTTTTTCTATATATGTTCAGGTATTTTAATAAGTATAGCATTAGCATTTGTTGTTTGTTTAGGAATTAGTTTGTTTTTTATTTTTGCTAATCCTGATGTATCATTTGATATTGCATCTATAGTATCTTTGATAGGAGCTATGGCAACAGCTTTTATATCTTCATTTATGATTTTGCCAAAAGTAATAACAGGGTATCTATTTAATAAAAAAGAAGAAGAAAATATGATGAATGTTATTAATAAAATTCAAGAATATGATACAAAGATTAGACAGAATATAAAAGAACATGATGATAAAAAAGATAACGGAAAATAAATTTAAAGTGATATAAAAAATATCATCAAATATATGCTATGCATATTTCTTTATTTTTACCAGCTAGAATTAAGAAAAATCTTCTTAAGCCTCGAAAATTAAGTATTTTTATTAAATCTTTACTTTTAATAGTATAATAAAAATCATAAAGATTGATTTTTCTAGGATTTAACTTTAACAAGATAAGATTAAAAAAGCACTAGATGTATTATCTAGTGCTTTTTCTTATGATATGAGTATTCGTTTTTCTTCAGTAGTATCATATTTTCCTGTTCCAAATGACATAGCCATTGGCAAGAAATCTTGAGGATTTAGAGCTAAAATATTATATATTTTCTTCTTTGTATATTGAAATCTATTTTTGATTTTACAAATCTGTAATTAGTATCATACATACATTTTTTGAATACGTTTATTTATATTATGATATAATTATAATAAAAAACTAGAGGTAATTATATAATGGAACAAGTGCCTAAAGAATTAAATATTTCAAGATTAGATAATGTAAAACTAACAAATGTGATAATGATAGAAGCTATTGAAGGTTCTGGAACGATGCAAGAACCTTGTAAAAAAATAATTGCTTTTTATACATTATCTGGTAAATATATTGGTAAGATTACTTTTTAAGCTTAAATTTAGGCTTATTAGCTAATAAACTAGCCTCATTATCGGCAAATTTTTCAGCTAAAATAAGATGGCATAAATATATTATAAATTTTTTCATATCCTGAATATTATATTCAGGATTTTTCTTTGTGGTATGTGTTTCATCGTTACCAATATAACAAGCTGCTCTAGCTAAATTTATAGCTCTAGAATAAGGTATCATCTCTATATTTTTACTTAATTTATTTTTACTAATATCTTCCTTTTTATCAGGAAAAGTATCTTTTAAATAATCTTCTACCAAATATTCTAAAGCTTTTCTATAGCCCATACCAGCGATTTTAGTAAGATTTTCATTTTCAGCTATAAATGATTGATGATAAATCTCGTAGAAACTTGGATAAATATTCTTAATTTCTATAGGAATATTTTTATCAGGAAATTTATTTGGAGGATAAATAGATTTTCCAATATATTCCATGTAATAGTTATTATCTAGCTCATAATTGTTAATAAATTGGGCTTTAAATTCAGTAAAAATAAATCTTTTACATAAGGGGCATTGAAAAATACTAGCGATAAAAATGCCTTCTTGAATTTTATTTGGTATAACTTCTATAGGTTTGATACCTGTATTACAATGAGGGCATATTATAGACTCTTTTTCAGATAATAATTCAGATAAATTTTCATCAAGAGGGTTAGACATAAATACACTTCCTTATAAATTTAATATAATTAAGACACTAGATATTTGTTTCTAGTGTCTTTTTTATTGTAGATATGAGTTAATATGGAATATATGGCGGATTTTTAGATTATAATCTAGGATATTTCTCGGAAAGAATAGCTAGTCCTTGTATAATTGGTGCTGACATAGATTCGATTTCTTGCCAATACGTAGGAATTTGACTTTGTTCAATGACTTTTTTTGTTTTTTTATCAAGAACAGCATATTGTTCCATTCTGTATAACCAAATATCATTATCACTTAGTCGAACATTCATTTTGGCTACTGTATAAAAATCATTAGTATCTATAGCCATATTAAATACTATTGTTTTGGGATCAGGTTCAAGGATGTTATTACGATTAATATCAATATAATATATTGTATTATTACTACTAGCTATATACTCCCATTTAGGAATAATGTCATTATTATTTTCTGCATAAGAAATAGTTGGAAAAAATATAGATAATGCAAAAAAGAATAAAATAAAAAATTTTTTAATCATAGAATCATCTTCATTCATATAAAATTAATATAAATTACCAATTATGATGTAATTTATTTTCAACATTATTTAATCGATTATCTAAATCACTTAAGTTAGTATCAGTATAATAATATCCTTCAATATCATCGATATCATTTCTAGTGTCATCTATATCACTTTTAGCCTTATCAACATCATATTCTGTTTCAGATATTCGATTTTCAGTTTCTGATAATCTATCTTCTAAGTCTTGAACATAAGTGTCGTTATTATTTGTTGTAGTTTCTAATTTTCCCATACGATATAATAATGAATAAATATCGCTTTGAGATGTTCTAATTTTTTCTGATAAAATAGCTGTAGTATCTTGCAAAGATTTTATTTGTTGCTGTTGATTATAGATGATACCGCCTAAAATAATAATAAGTATTAAGAGTACTATATTAACTTTGTTAGTATTCAAAATATCACTTCTTTCTTGATATGTTTATATACTTTAATTAGTTTCTTTTACAATATCTTTAATAAATTTATTTAATATTCTTTGACCTGTTCCATCAGCACTAGCAACTTTAAATCTACTAGAGTTTGCTATACGATATTCTTGTCGTTCTACCATTATAGGAGATGAAGGATTTTTTAGATTTATTAATTTCATATTAAATAATACAATGGCGGAGCTATTTACTCGAGTAAATGCACCAATATCAATAATTAACATAGCATCAATATTTGAATTCATTATGTAATTAATCATAGCTTGTTGTTTTTGTTCACTAGTAGCATTTGGTAATGTTTGAATAATTAAGGATTGAATATTGCTTGCTTTTTCGACATTAAACTTATTATCTAATAGTGCTTTATAGCCTAAATTTTCAACAATTAAATTTGTATTTTGATAACCAATATAATCAATACTATTAGGATTTATAGTTGTTAATACTAAAACTTTTTTTATATTTTTTAACTGATTTTTTTGAGATTCGTCCCAATATTCTTGTACATCGTGATCACCACTTAATGCTTTTAGATTTGTACCGATTTTATATCCTAAAGAATAATCATCAGATATATCATATGCAAATGATGTAGTAGGAATCATAAAATAAAATAATAAAAATGAAATAAGACCTAAAATAAAATTTTTGCTCATAATAACACCTCTTTAAATTATTAATAAAAGTTTTAAGTTAGCTTTTTAATAAATCACTTCTTTATAAATTTATTTTCAAGACATAATAGATTATTATTACATCTTTTTTTGTTATCTAAGATTTTAAGTATTTTAAAAATCATTTAACTTTTTGATGAAGAAATTATTTTTTTCAATTCAGCTATTTCTTGAGATTTTTTTTTACACTCATTTTGCCAATATTCTACAAGCTTTGAATTGAGTTGGATATTTTTGGAGTTATTAATTTCATTAACATATTGTAAATATTTGTTTTTCCAAAACGTTACCTCATTTTTAGAAGATACAGATAGTTTTTTTTCGAGTAATGCTGATTTTGAGTTTTCTTTATCATAAGCACGTCTAAAATAAATTGCTTCATCATTTGCTCGTTTATATTTTTTATTAATTTCATCATATTTATTTTTCCAAAATTCTACATTATTATTTTTATCTATAGTATTTAATTTATATTCATTTAATTGTGAAATAATAATGTTTCTTTTAGTTATTTCATTTTTATATTTTGGAATATCACTTTTTAATTTGTTGTATTGCAATTCTATTTGTTGCAGTCGATTGAGTTCTATTTGATTATCGTTTTGTTTATCTCTTAAATATGATATGTATATACATAAAATGATTAATCCAAAAAAACTACATATACCAGAAAAAAGAGCAAAAATGTATGAATGAAATTCTTCCATAAAAATATCATAAACTGAAAAAGCTATGTGCAAATTTAACACAAAAGCGTATATTGATCCTACAACAAATAAACAGCTAAAAATTTCTTTATAAATAGTTTTCATCGTATCACTTCTTTGGAATTTTATTTTTAAGACATAATAGTAATCTATTATGTCTTTTTGTTTTGCCAAAAATCTTTAGTAGTAATTATGAGATTTCCTTCATGTCTGACTTAGTTTTAGTTTTTTCCAAATTTATTACATCATCATGTTCAATATCAATATTAAATTTAATTTTTTTTTGTGCTTTTAATGGTAATTCACGATATTTTTTTATAAGTTGTAATTCTTCATCAGAAAGTTTTATTAGATTACTTTGAACATTATTTTTAGTAGGAACATCTGTTACACCTAATAAATAGTCTGTGGAAACATTAAAAAAACTAGCAATTTTTATTAATGTTTCTAAATCAGGAGAAGTTCTTCCTGTTTCCCAACTACCAATTGTTTGTTGAGAAATTCCAAGTATTTTAGCGAACGCTAATTGAGATAAACCTTTTTTCATACGTTCAGCTTTTAATATTTTATAGAACAATGTATATCACTCCTTTAATTAAAGATTTTACAGCAATTTGTAGTAAAAAAGAATATTTTACTACAAAACATATATTAAAAACTTGACAACTACAAAATGTAGTGATATCATTTATTTAAAATAAACTACATTTTGTAGTTGCTTTTGTGAGGTGATTTTTATATGAAACGAAATCTCTTAAAATTATTGCGTGGAGACAAAACACAAAATGAAATGGCTAACATCTATGGTGTTACCCAACAAACATGGTTTTCATGGGAAACTGGTCGAACTGTACCTAACAACGAAACAATGTTAAAAATGGAAAAAGATTTTTCTATTCCTATGGAGGTTATTTTTTTTGACTCTTTCAACTACAAAATCAAGTAATTTTGTTGATTGAGAAAATATGTAGAGTTTTTTGTTAATTATGTATTAATGTACACCAATAAAACTAATGTATAGCAAGAGCCACGACAGATATGCACTCTAAAAGTAAAAAATAAATGCAAATTCTTTATAATCGTTAAATCATCTTAATAATTTTCCATTGGTATATATATGTATTTGTCGTGGTTCTTGGTGTGCATTAAGTAATAGGAAGTGAGAATTTGTGTTTAATAAAGCATGGTTTTTAAATCGAATAGTATCAAAGTTAAAAACTAAAGAAAAAAAGCCAGTAATTTATAACAGTAATGAACTTATTAGTAAAGAAATTAGTGAATATTATGCGAAGAAAAAGAAAGATCCTAATATAACGCTTGAAGAACTTTTAATGATAGGTGTTATGGAATCATGGGATAGAGCTTATAAAAAAACAAAACGACAAGTAGAAGAAACAAAACGAGTAAATGAGATTTTAGATTGTATAGTATTTGTAGGATTTGTCGTTTTAATAATAGGATTGATTATTCGTTTATTAGATTGAATAGAATAATAAATTTAGTAATAAAAAATAGTATGTAGCATAAGTCCAGCAACAAAAAAGACAATTGAATATAGTGATGATGTTATTAATGACTGTGAAAAGACCTGAATATATTAGTTTTGATAAACCTTATCGTTGCTGGACGTATGGTGCATATTATAAAGCACCATATCTAATTAAATAGATAATCCATATTAAATTATCGTAAATTCCAGTTTATTGATGAAAAATTTAAATAAATGGCGGTATGTATTTAATTAGATAAAAGTTAATGAAGTAATAATCGATCGAAAGAAGGTGAATTTATGTTAAGTGCAAATGCAGTTATTTATGAATTGCAAAATGCTTTAAACATGGCTACAGAGTATATCAAGAAACAAGATGCAGAAATAAAAGCATTGAAGGAAGTCGGCAGTATACGAGATATGGCTAAGAGTAAGAATGTGAAAATATCTGAAGCTGGTTTAGTCAGTGTAAATGGAACAGCTTCTTTATTAGGAATATCTCCTAGTACAGTAAGAGCTATGTTAGAAGCACACGAATTGCCAGATGTGAAAACAAGAGGTAGAAGACAGGTGCATATTGATGATATTGAGCAATATATCAATAATCAAAGACGTAAGGCAATTTAATTATAAGTGAATATGAGGTGGTATATGTGAGTGATGATAAATTATATCAAGATACTGTAAAAACTATCATTATAACACCATACCAAAAATTGAGAGAACGAAAAGGTTGGACACTTCAGGTAGCAGCAGATTTTTTACAAATTGGTGCTACAACACTAAATCGCTATGAAACAAAAAAAGCCCCTATACCAAAGAAAATCATCAAACAAATGGACGATTTGTATGGTTGTAAGGGCAAGTTAATAGAATATTGGTGGAAAAGTGAATTGTCTAGTTCTAAGAAGTTTAAGTTAAAATTGGAAACCATAATAAGAAAGATGGTGAGTATATAAATGTTGAAAAGATGGTATAGATATCGTAGGATTTTAGGAATTTTGGCGGTAGGAAGTATCGGTCTTATCGGTTTAGGAGCGGTAGATGAAAATAAGCCTGTAGAAGAAATTTATATAGTTCAACCAGGAGATACTCTGTGGTCGGTAGCTAGTAAGAATATTACTGATGAAGAAAATATTTTAGCTTATATGAATGAAATGAAAAAAGCCAATCCACATATCAAAACAGATTTGCAGATTGGCGAAAAGTTACTAATAAAAAAATACAAATAAAATAATAATTGACTGTATAAATAATATAACATAAATATAAAAATAATCAACCGAGAAAATCCGAGAAAATCCGAATAAATACGGGTTAGTCCGAGAAATTCCGAATAAATCCGAGTATTTCCGAGCTAATCCGTATATTTCCGAATAAATCCGAGAAAATCCGAGGAAAAAATGAGTAGATTACAAGTATTTATTTTGGCTGAATTGAATGTAGCACAAGCATTTAAGAAAGTACGTGGAATAACAGTCAAAGAACTTGCTGATAGAATACCGATAAAAAGCCCTGTAGATACTGTGTATAGAAATATAAAGATTTTGATTGATGAAGGTTTTGTAGAGAAAGGTATTAAAGTTGGAAAATCTGACAGTTATTACATTACTGAAGCTGGTATAGTTGCATTAAAAAAAGAAAAAAATTAGGGCTGGTTAGATATATAACCAGCCTTTTTACAAACAAAGGAGAATTTTTATGAGTATAAAAGATAAGGTTTTTTATATTGGCATAGGTCAAGGTGGTGGCAATTTAGCTCAAGGATTGGAAAATAAGGGATATCCTACACTAGCTATTAATACAAGTAAAGAAGATTTGAATACACTGACTATCAAGCATAAATATCATATTGTTGGTGGTGAAGGCTGTAGCAAAGATAGAAGTATTGGTCGTGATTTGATAAGAAAAGACTTTCCTAATATAAGTACACAGATAAAAAACCATGCAGGTGATGCAGAAATAATATTTGTAGGATATACAAGTGGTGGCGGTACTGGTAGCAGTCAAGGCCCAGTATTGGTGGATATACTTACTATGCACCCAGATTATAAAGACAAAATCATTTGTAGTGTGGTTATTTTGCCATCAAATAAAGAAAGTATACAAGCAAATTCAAATGCTTATTGTTGTTTTAAAGAAATTAGCAATATTCAAAGAGGTGGAGCTTGTTTCGTACTAGATAATGAGGAGTTTAAAGATAAATATATGATAAATAAAGAATTTGTCGCTTATTTAGATGAATTTTTGCATATACCAGCTACAGATAAATCTATAAAAGGGAATATTGATTTTTCAGAAATAAAGAAAGTATTATCTGCACATAATATGGCGGTGATGATAGCTGTTCCTGAAGGTGAAAATACAGTGGCTAGATTATTAGATAGTCTACAGAATAATAGTATCTTTGCTAAAAGGGAACAAGATAATATTTTACAATATACAGCTCTTTCACTTGCAGATGAACGATTAAACCCTGAAGAAGTAAATCAAGATTTGCAAAAAGCCATTGGTACTCCTATAGATAATTTCACTACATTTAATAAACGTAGTCGTAATTTTATATGTATTAGTGGTCTTACTTATCCAAAGACAAGATTAAAAGATATTGAAGAATTGATTTCTAATAGTAAAGACGCTGTGATGAAAAGCAAGGAAACATCTCTTGAATTAAATGCAGATATGAGTTTTTTACAAACTTCATCAAAAAAAGAAGAAAAAGAATATAAAGAAGAAAGTCTAGAATCTATTTGGGATAAATATATGCTCTGACAATCCGAGTAAATCCGAACAAGTCCGAGCATTTCCGAATATTTCCGAGTAAATCCGAACAAATCCGAATTACTCCGAGAAAATCCGAGTATTTCCGAATAAATCCGAGCAAGACTTCATAAGGTGAAAAGTACTCTTAGTGGGTACTTTTTGCCTTATCTAAATAAAAAAAACAGCCTGCTAAAAGAGCAGACTGCATCTACATAAAAATGCCACTATTAAGCTAAGAAAAGTATATCTTCTATGTGGCATAAAGTCAATTTATGAAAATTTTAAAAGGTTCGTTTGAGCCTTTTACTAGCTCGTTAAAGGTATTATTTAGATGAACAAAATAAAAATGTAATGGTGATTTTATGTCTTATGTGCAGATGAAAGTATATATGAAAAATAACATAGAGGTATACAAATATTATTCGGGTAAGTTGGGCAAGAAAATATATAATGCTCCAGCTCAAAGAAAAACTCCGATAAATCAATTAAAATATCAAGACCAAAAGGCAAGCCGTATTTGTGGTTGGAAAATAGCAGAGAATTTCACCAAAGATGATTTGTGGCTTACTTTGACTTATCCAGCAAGACAACCTATTGAACCAGAAAAAGCAAGAAAGGATATCAGTCTTTTTTTAGCATATCTAAGGCGAGCATACAAAAAAGAAAATATTGAGCTGAAATATATTTATACAGCAGGAAGAACAAAAAGAGGTATGGTTCACTTTCATATGTTAGTAAATAAATTTGATACATCTATCATTGCTAATCTTTGGCGGAAAATATCAGGTGGTGGTATGAGCTTTAAACATTTATTTCTTAATGAATATGGTTATGTGAATTATAAAAAAATAGCAGATTATCTCATTAAAAATAGTCAGGAGACTTTTTATCGTAAAGATAGAATTCATAAAAAGCGTTTTTGTGCATCATTAAATCTTGTTATGCCAGAGATAAGAAAACAATTGATTAAAGCAAAAGAATGGAAATTAAATCCAAGCTCAATAAAGGGATATTTGGTGGATAAAAATAGTATCTACAATGGTTATGGCTGGTTAGACAATGGTGAGCATTGGGATTGCTGTCGAGTCCAACGATATACATTAATTCATATTGGGGTAATTTGTAATAGGCGAAGGACGAAAAAACATTCATTGCCTAGTATGCCTGAAATATTTAGTAAAGATAATTGGTGGGAAGAAAGAGGAGATGATATTAGATATGTTAGATAAATCTTATCGTGGATTGATGAATAATAAGCAAGGTAGTTTTTTTGAAAATAGAATTATTGGCGGTTGTATTGGCTATGATTTATTCAATAGGGCTTTCATCGAAAAGACACCTGAACCATTTAAAATATCTAAGCCAATTGGTCAAGGTAAATTTCAAGGAAGTTTCACAAAGAAAGCTCAACCAGATTTTAAAGGTACATTAAAATTTGGTAAGGCAATAGTCTTTGAAGCAAAATACACTTCACAAGACAAAATGAATGCAAGTGTATTAAGCGATGAACAAATAAAATGTTTGAAAAAGCATTATGATTTGGGTGCTATAACAGGTGTTGTTATAGGCATTAAAGAGAGAGCATTCTTTGTGCCATGGCGATTATGGTCAGTAATGAAAGAAGAATATAATCGAGCTTATTTAAAAATAGAAGATATAAAAGCCTATGAAGTAAAGCAAGATTTAAATTGCATAAAATTTTTAGATTTAAAAAGTGGTCAAAAAATAGAAAATATGGAGTTTTATTCTAGGCCCATATCTTGTATTGAGGAGTGATGGCATTGTCAATGATTTTGATAAAGAAGATAACATATGATGGCTTAAAAGGAAAAATAAGCATTAGTTATACAAATGGCTATAAAAAAGTGGATATAAGTGATTGTGAACCACCTCGACCAGAATTTATAAAAGCACTAAAAAAATTATCTGAAATAGGTGTAAGTATATTATCATATCCTTTTTCAATCAAGGATAGATTGATGATAACAGGAGCAAAATTCACTTATGAAAATGATATTGTTGATTCTGTAGTATTTTTAGGTCAATATGTATTGCCTACAAGAGAGGTATTAAAACAAAATTTTCCTAAAAGATATTGTAGACCAGCTAAAAAGAAGATTAATTTATCTGAAGCTGAACAGCAAGATATAGATAAATTTGTTGAAGAATGTAAATTATATGTATTAAGTGAAAGAGCACAAACAAAATTACAAGCAAATGAAAATAAGTGATGATGTGCTCCATCAGTATCAGCATCTAGGAAATGAACATGAATAATGAAGAACATGCTAAAAAAGTAAGAACGATAATTATAAAACGTATGCATAGTAAAGATATATCTATAGCAAAGTTGGCTCAATTATCGCATATGAGTTATAAATCTTTGTATCATTACATCAAAGGCGATAAAGATATACGTTCAGGAGATTTACTGGCGGTACTTTGGGCATTGAAAGCAAAGATATTGATAAAATCGAATGGCGGTGAATAGATGTTTTTTGAATTTAATAATGACATTGATTTATCTATCAAGGTAAATGCAACGAATAATAGATTGCCTAGAAGAAAAATACATTATATAAATCTTCAAAGGGCTTATAAATTAAAAAAGAATGTATCAGATATAGTGAGATGTAGAAAATTTATCATGGCAAGTAGAAAGATTGAGTTAAAGATATGGAGAAATAAGGGAAGAATTTTTTATTAAGGTGTGATGAAGATGATAAGAAATTGTATGAAAGAAGTAGCAAATATGTTTGGTCTTGAATTAGGAGATAAATTTAATTTAAGAATAGTTGCTTATGATAAAGACTATGAGCATAATCCTTGTTATTTCAGTGAAGAAGGTTTGATGTCTTGTGAAGATAAAAATGTGCATCTTATTTTATTGCATTGTATTTTAACTGGTGAGGTAGAAGTAAATAAACTTAAGTAACAAAAAAACTCAATAAACTGGAATATTTATTGAGGTGATAAAAATGAGTGAACTTGTTTGTTATGAAGCTTTGAAACTAATTGAAAAAAGATTAAGCCAATATGAACTTATAAAAAAAGCTGTGGCGGATTGTAGAGCAGACCATAATTATAATGGTAAATCTGGTGGTAAAGGTAAAGCCTTTATTTCTGATCCAACAGCGAATGAAGCCGTGAGTAATATTACACCATTAAATTCAGTAGTAATTGAAATTGATAATAAGATAATTAAAATTAAAAAGCCAGAAAAATGGCTAGAATTGGCAAGAGCTGTATTTGAACATTTTGCAAAACACTGCTCCTGTTCCAGCAAAAGTATCAAGATGATATTATATTATAAATTTATAAGACATAAGAATTATAATTTTATATGTACCAAACTAGAGATAAGTAAAAATAAGTATTATAAAGAATTAGATAAAATACTGTGGTTTTCCTTGTCTTATGCTTGTCAGATAGGACTTATAAAAGTACGTTAAAAGGAACATTGATATATAATATTGAAAAAATTTTTATTAAATATTAAAAAAACATCTTGACAAATAAAATATTGTAATCTCTTGACGTATATGTTATGCTAAAAATGTATAAAAGAAATAAAAGAAATAAAAGAAATAAAAGAAATAAAAGAAATAAAAGAAATAAAAAGCAAGAGACTGCTAATCTCTTGCTTTATAAAATAGATAATAAGCTTGTAATATATTTTTCTAAAAATGATATATTATGAATGTTGATGGATTTTTTTATATTTTATATAAATTGATAGTAATTCATTGGCGATTTTGGCTACTAATAAGACTGCCATAAGGTTTTCATTTGTTATTAAATTGTCCATAGCATCACCTCTTTTCCATAACAAGAGTGTGCTTATTATCTAGAAGTTAGATTTAATACTGCTAATATTAAATCTGATTAAAGAGCCGATACTGCTAATATCGGTTCTTTTTTATTATACCTAATAAATTTATAATTAGCAATTAAACCACAATATATATAAATGTGTGAATATATAATGGTTTGACGACTAAATCAACAATGAAGATGAAATAAAAATAATATATAAATTTTATTTTTTCTGGGAAAAAATTACCGATTTTTATGATATAATGATATCAAGGTTTTTTATATCCATTTGAAAGTTATTAAGGCATATGACTAAGATAGAGGTCATGTGCCTTTTTTAATGCTCATTTTTAATCAAGGAAGGTGGTGAAATGCCAAATGAAGTAAAAAAATATGAGTTGGCGGAAAAAGATTATAAGAAAGGCATGAAATATGCTGAAATAGCCACTAAATACGAGGTTAGTTTATCTACTGTAAAGTCATGGAAAAAACGATACTGGTCTGATAATGCAACCATAGTAAAAGTAACTACAAAAAAGTTGCAAAAAAATAAAAAGGTTGCAACCTCTAAAACAATAGATATTTCTCCTAATTTAACAGAAGCTGAACAAGTGTTTTGTGCTTATTATGTGGAAAAGTGGAATGGCACTCAAGCTATATTAAAATCAGGCTTAGCCACTAATAAAAAGAGTGCAGCTAAGAAGGCAAATATATTGCTAAAACGTGATGATATTCGTGCTGAAATAAAACATCTTAAAAATGTAATTTGCGAGGGAATAAAAGTAGACATAAATGATCTGCTAAAATATTGTCTGAAAATTATCGGTGCAGATATCGGCGATTATGTAAAATGGGGACAGCGTGAAGAACAAGTAATAGGACAATTTGGGCCTGTGAAAGTAGATGGAAAACCATTAAAAAAGCTGATAAATTATGTTGATTTGATTGATAGTGATTTAGTAGATACATCAGTAATAAATGAAGTGAAAATGGGTAAAGATGGGCCTTCAATAAAAATGATGGATAAAAAATGGGCATGGGAAATCGTGATGAGGTATTTTGATTTGGTACCTAATCTATACCAGCGTGAAATGGATAAACAACGCCTGGTAATTGAACAAGAAAAATTAAATATCACTAAGATAAAATCTACTCCACCGCAACCGCCAGCAGAACCGCTGATTTTACAACCATTTTATGGCAAACCACCTGATGAAGAAGGTAGTGAGGTGCAAGAAGATGGCGGAAACTAGAGTTTATTTCAATCCAATATTTAAACAAGCAAATGAAACAAGATGTCGATATCGTTGTATGAGAGGTAGTGCTGGTAGTGGTAAAAGTGTGAATATAGCACAAGACTATATCTTAAAATTAATGAACCCTAAATATAAAGGTGCTAACTTATTAGTTATTCGTAAAATAGGGGATTGGAATCGTCAAAGTACATATAGTGAATTAGTATCTGCGATTAATCGTATATGTGGTAGTATGGCGGATTTTTATTGGGATATCGGTAAATCACCATTAGCACTGCGATGTAAAACAACAGGAAATGAAGTATTATTCCGTGGTATGAAAGATGATAAACAACGTGAAGGTGTTAAGTCTGTTACTTTTACACGTGGTAAATTAACTTGGATTTGGGCTGAAGAAGCAACAGAATTAGAAGAAAATGATATAGATATATTAGATGACCGCTTGCGTGGAAAACTGATTAATGAAAATCTATATTATCAAATAACATTATCTTTTAATCCTGTATCTGCAACTCATTGGATAAAAGCAAAATATTTTGATACACCACGAGCATCGATATTTACACATAAATCTACTTATCAAGATAACTTATTTATTGATCCAGCATATAGCGAACGTATGATGATGAGAAAAGAGCAAGATCCTGAAGGGTATCGTGTATATGGTCTTGGCGAATGGGGCTTACTTGGCGGACAGTTTTTTTCTAATTTCTCTGAAAAACGACATGTCGTAAAACCTTTTAAAATACCAGATAATTGGGTGAGATTTAGAAGTATGGACTGGGGAAGTGCAAAGCCTTATGCTGTAGGTTGGTATGCAGTAGATTATGATGGTAATCTTTGGAAATATCGTGAATTATATGGCTATGGTGGTAAAGCAAATGTAGGGACAAAAGAAACAGCTGCACAAGTAGCTCAAAAAATAGTCGATAGGGAATGTGATGAAAAAATAGCTTATGGAGTATTAGATAGTGCATGTTGGGCCAATATAAATACAGGTGTTCCTACTGTAGCTGAAGAAATAAATAAAGTATTAATAAAAAATGGTCATACTACATTTAGAGAATGTGGTAAAGGAAGAATGGCTATGGCGGAAGAAATAAAATTAAGATTAGAAGGATATAAGCGTAAAGACGGAGTACAAATACCAGCTTTACGCTTTTTTAGTACATGTTTTCATAATTTGAGAACATTTCCTTTAGTTACTCATGATAAACGTCAGCCTGAAAAAATCGATACGAATGGTGAAGACCATTGTGTTGATGAAACAGGATATGCATGTTTATCTAGACCATATAAGCCAACAAGACCTGAAAAAGATGGTTGGAAGTTTAAGAAAAATGATTATGAAAATATAAGCCATGAACCTAGTGTATGGGCTTATTAAAAGGAGAATGTATGGTTTATTTTACAAAAATAAGTTCACCTGCAAATGAAAATATCATTGGTCTTTTAGTTCGTGGACATGCAAATTATGCAAAAAAAGACAAAGAGGATATTGTTTGCAGTGCTGTTTCTGCTATCGCACAAACAGCATTATATGGTTGTAATGAATATAGTAAATGTAATGTAAATAAAATACAAAAAGGATATGTATCTTTTACTTGTGATAAAACAATACAGACAGAAGCAATAATAAAATCTGCTATATTGGGTTTAAAAGCAATAAAAGAGACATATCCAAAATGTTTTAAAGAGGAATAATAAATGTTTGATGAAGTAAATAATGATGTAAGAGCTGCACCAGAAGAAAATAAAATTGGGCTAGGAAAGATAAGAGAATGGTTTCAAGATGCTGTAGATAAATCAAGAGATTGGCGGAAAGAAGCTAAAGAAGATTATAGATTTGTATCTGGTAAGCAATGGAAAAATGCAGATAAAGAACAGCTTGAAAAATTTGGTAGACCTGCAATTACTATTAATAAAATAAAACCACTTATGAATGTATTATCAGGATATCAAAGGCTTAATCGTTATGATATTTCCTTTTTGCCTAGGACAAATGATGATATGGAGCTTTGTAAAGTCCGTGAAGGTGTTACAAGGTATATCTTTGATGATTGTGATTATGAATATCAAGAGTCTCAAGTTTTTATGGATGGTGCTATTGGCGGTATTGGTTGGTTTTGGGTTTATTATAAATTTGATGAAGAGATGGGTGATGGAGAAATAAAAATTGCTCGTGAAAGCCCTTTCAATATGTATGTAGATCCAGAAGCAAAAGAAATAGATTATTCTGATGCTAATTATATTATTCGTGCTAAATGGGTTAATAAAGCTGACTTAATAAATGTATATCCAGAAAAAGCAGAAGAAATAAAAAATCAACAGCAAGAATATGACTCTATGGAACCAGTAGATGAACAATATGACCATCTATATTACAAAAGAGATTTACAAAAATTACGTTTAGTTGAATGCTGGTATAAGGTAAAAGTTAAAGAAAAAATTTATATAATGCCTGGTGGAAAAATAATTAATGAACAAGATATGCAAAATATATCTGAAGAACAATTAATGCAAATGTATTTGTCAGGGCAAATACCGATAGAACAAACAATTACTGTAGACAAGGTAAGGGTTTGTTCTTTTTTTGGCGGTGTTTTGCTAGAAGATATCGAAAGTCCTTATGAACATGGACAAATACCATTTATTCCCTTTGTAGTATTTAAATTTTTTGATGAAGATGAGCCTGCTGGTATTGTCAGAGACTTAAAAGATCCACAGCGAGAAGTTAATAAACGTAGAAGTCAATCACTTCACATATTAAATACTTCTTCATATAATAACTGGATTCGTGAAACAGATGCACAATCTGATGAACAAAAAGCCCATATGAAAAAATTGGCTAGTCTTCCAGGTGGTGTAATAGAAGTTCAGCCAGGGACATTATCTCGTGGAGCTATGCAAAGATTAGAAGCACCACAGCCACCATTATCATTATTTCAAGCAGGACAAGAAGCTGCTGCTGATTTGCCTTCTATTTCTGGTATAAATGAAGCTTTAATGGGTGTAGATATGCCTGCTAATGCAAGTGGTAGAGCAATAGAATTAAAGCAAAAGCAAGCTATAACTCATATTGCACCAATGTTTGATAATCTTCGTAAATGTAAAAAACGTTTAGCATCGTTGTTATGGGGAAAACATGGTCGTAAAGGTTTAGTACAACAATTTTATACAGAAAAAAAGGTTTTTCGTATTGAAGGTGTTGGTGGAAAACCAGATTTTATCACAATAAATCAACAAGTTACACAAATAGGGCCTTTTGGGCAAGCTGTAACAACGACTTTAAATGATATAACTCAAGGTGATTTTGATATTATTGTGGCGGATACACAGGCTAGTGCTTCACAAAGACAAGCACAGATGTATTCACTTATTGACGCTGTAAAAACATTGGGTGTTCCAGGTGATGCTGTATTTGACTTAATCTTAGATTTATCAGATATCCCTAATAAAGAAGATATAAAACAGAGATTACAACAAAGACAGCAAGCTCAACAAAAGGCACAAGAAGCTCAAGCTGCTGCTGAACAAGCAAAACAAATTCGTATGAGTAATTCTATTGCTTTTAAAGACGCACCACCTGCTATTCAGCTCGCTATGGCGGCAAAAGCAGGACTTATTGACCAAAAAATTGCTGATGAAGCTATTAAGCAGTTTGTTGCTTATAATTATCCACAATTATTACAACAGCAAGCAAATAAACAACAAGTGAATAATCAGCAAATTACAAATCAAATAATGCAAGCTATAAATCAAGGTATACCGACTAATCAGATTTTATCGCAATTAATTAATTTAGGTATACCAGCACAGACAGCTCAAATATTATTACAGCAAGTAAAAAATCAGGCAGAAATTAATAGTCAACCAATAAATCAAAATCAAGCACCACAACAAAATAATAGCAATATGACTTTAGCAGCTTTAAATTCGTTAAGGTCAGGAAATGTTCCAGCTATGTAATATGTAAAAGGAGAAAATATTGATGAAATATCGTAGAAGAGTAAATGAAGTAGAAGCCATAAAATTAAGTTTTAACAATGTAGAAGATTTAAAAAATATTCAAGATGTATTAGGCGAACCATTTTTAAATGTAGATTTTTCTGATGTTGAAAATCCAAGGCTTTTGGTCGAAGATATTCATAAAAATAGAAAATTTACAGCTAGATTTAATAAAGATTATCTTGTAAAAAGCATTGATGGAAAAGTATATCCTGTACCAAATGAAGTGTTTGAAAAAGTCTTTGAGCCTATTTATCAGATTGATTATCAAAACGATGAAGATAAGGAGTAATTTGTAATGGCGGTAAGAAAAATAACAAAAGCAATTAGTAAAGAAGTGGAAGATAAAAATACTCAAGAACAACAATCTAGCAGTCAAGTAAGAGAACAAGTAGATGAAAAAAACGAACCAGTAAGTAAAGAACTGCAAAAATCAGTAGAAGATTTATGCGGTAAAATTTTAGATTTTAGTATTGAACGTATGGATAAATTCAAGAATAATCCAGGTTATCAATTAACTGAAGAGGAAAGAGAAACTATAAATACTTTTATGAATGTAGCCGAACGTATGGATAATCTCTTGAATAAGAAGACTGGTCTGAACTTTGCAGATAAATTACTTAATAAAATTTGAGTTAGGAGATATATTATGGACGTATTAAGAATTTTTAATTTGCAATTATTTGCTGAAGATGATTTTGAAGATAATCAAATTGATTCTGATGTTGTAGCTGATGAAACAGTAGATGATGTAGATAATAATGAGAATGATGAAATAAGTATTCCTGAAGAGTTTGAAGGATTAGATCCAGAGATTGCTAGAGAATTTACTAATAAATTTAGAGAACAACAAAAAGCTGAAGATGAAAAACTTGAAAGTAAAAAAGATGAGCAAGAAGAACAGCAATCTAAACAAGATGATGAAGAAAAAATAGAAGATAAACCTACCGAAGGCATTGAAGAGCAGCTTGCTAAATTACGCAAAGAAAATGAGCAATTAAGAAAACAACAAGAGCAAATTCCTAAACAACAGGAATTTAGACCTGCACCTTTTAAGCCTATTAAATTAGAGCAAGTTCCAATTGAATTTGCACGTACAGTGATAAGTGAAGCGAAAAAAATAGCTTTAAAATCCGTTAATTTAACAGAAGAACAATTAAATGATTTAGAGTTTGAAGATAATGGTGCTCAAAAGAAAGCGGATTATGAAGCAGCTTTTGAAATTGCTAAAGATAATATTATGAGCAATGTTAATAGTGAATTAGCATTGAGAAATCAAAGAAAAGAAGCATTTATGCAGGCACATAGAGAAAATATGGCGGCATTTAAAGCATTTGAAAATGAACAAAAGAAAGATACACATTTTAAAGAAATACAAGATTTTGCTATAAATGGATATTTTGAAAAGCAATCTGTGGTTAATCAAAATATAATTCGTGATGCTTATGCAAGATTAGAACGAGGAGTAGCTTCACCATCAGACCGATATACTATTGAATCTTATTTTGAAAATGCTAAACGTGAATATTATAAAGATATAAATGCAAAACAAAAAGAAAAACAAGATAAAGTAGTAAATAAATATAAACAAGCTAAAAAAATGCCACGAGCAGATAAATTATCAGGTGGCGGAGATACTTCAGGCAAAAGTGATGTAGATATTGCTATTGAAATGATGAATAACCGACCATGGGAAAAAATACCAGAGAAGTATCAAAAAATTTTATTAGGTGAATAAATAAAGAAAGAAGGTACTATATATGTGTTTAAGTAATTTTAAATTTAATGAAGACGAATTGAAAAGAGCATTTCCCAAATACTTTAAAAATATGGGTTTTGAAGGACGAGGAATGCAGATATCTTTACCAGCAAATATGGATTTAAGACTATTTGCAGAAACAACTGTTCCTGAAGAACTTGTAAAAAAAGCATGGGCAAAACAAACATGGACTACAGCTATGAAAGATTTATTCTTTGGCAAATTCATGGGTGAAGGTGTTAATAATATTATTCAAGTTCTGAATGATTTAGAGAAAGAAGCTGGAGATAGAATAACACAATCACTTGTACTTAAATTAAAAGGTGATGGTGTTACAGGAGATGATATCTTAGAAGGCAATGAAGAAAAAATGGAATACAGAAGCTTTGACTTCACTATTAACCAGCTCAGAAATGCTGTACGCCTAAAAGGTAAATTTGAAGAAAAGAAAAGTAAAGAAAATATGCGTAAAAATGCAAAAGATGGATTATCTATTTGGCTTAGAGAAAGAATTGATGATGATTTATTTAAAGTACTTACAAATAATCCAACAGCAGATAAAGTTATTTATGGCGGTACTGGTATTTCAGCTGAAGCTAATATTACAAGTACTGCTAAAATGAATACTACTGTTTTAGGTAAAGCAAAACGTTTGGCACAGATGTCTAATCCAAAAATCAGACCTGTTCGTGTTAATGGTGGAGAATATTATGTAATGGTATTGCATCCTTATCAAATTCGCGATTTAAAAGAAGATGATAAATGGATTAATGCACAGCAATATGCTAATATTCGTGGCATGAAAAATCCTATTTTTACAGGTGCTACTGGTTTATATAATGGTGTAGTTGTACATGAAAATGAAAATGTTCCAATTGGTCAAACTGGTGATAGTTCTACATGGGTAGGACATGGATTATTGTTGGGTGCTCAAGCAGGTGTAATGGCAAATGGTATTGATTTATCATGGAAAGAAAAATTATTTGACTATGATAACCAATATGGTGTGGCTATCTCTCGTACTTATGGTGTGGCCAAGTCTGTATTTAAAATTAATGGAAGTACACCTACAGATTTTGCTACAGTAAATATTTTAACTTCAGCTGTACCAGATTGATGAGGTATAACGATGTTAGCTGTAGAAGAATTAATAAAGCGAGTTAGAATTTTAGTACATGATGAGCAAGAAACAGGTTATGACGATATAGCTATACTAAATTGTTTGAATGCTGGTTCTAGATTTTTAAGACGTATGATTTTACAGTTAAAGCCAGAATTGTTGTCTAATGTGACTAAAGGTAATTTAAATACTAATGAAAATATAATTGAGTTGGATTTTATACCTGTAAAAATAGTAGATATTAGAATAAATGGCAAACGTATAATTTATAAAAGCCGTGCAGATATACTAAATATGGATAAGCACGGCTTTCCTTATGCTTATTTCATAACAGGTTTAAAGACTATAAATTTGTATCCTATGCCTGATAAGCCTATTAATTATGAAATTTTAGCTGTAGAAGATATAAAAGAAATGACTTTGTCTGATGATGATAATGGAAAAAGTCCTTTTCCGAATGAATTTGATGATATGCTAATTGAATATGCATTAATTCGATTATCCATGGGAAATGAGTTTGATATGTCTCAAGAAATGTCGGTTATGAGTCAAATAGTAGTACAATTAGAAAATATATTAAGAGAAAGAGATACAGTATATGTTATTTCTGGATATTATGATTCGTTGCCTGATGATTGTGATGTAATAAGGGCGGTATGGTAATGAAATTATCTACAAAACATGCTAATCAACAATCTGTGATTTTACAAGACTTTACTGGCGGTCTTAATGTATCTTGTACAGAAAATCTAATAGCAGAAAATGAGTTATCTGAAGTAGTTAATATGGAAATAGACAGTAATTCTAAATTACTTCGCACAGTGCAGGGCACCGATACTTTATATACTACAACTGAATATACATTTAAAAGTGCAGCGTTTGATATTTTAAATTCTGCACTTATTTTATTTACAGAAGATAATAAAATTCTGGCCACAAAAAATTTTTCTGAAGTAAAAGAAGTTGGAACTCTAACGGGAACAGGCGAAGTAATAACTGCTATGTGGGAAGATGGTCTTTTGATTGCTAGTGGCGGTAAGCTTCAATATGTTAAGGGAACAGAGAATATAGAAACTATAGAAACAAGTCCTGAACATTGTAATGGTGTGTATATTCGTTCTGGTCGTGTGCTCGTTTTTGATGATACAGACCAGGTATTATTTTCTGGCGTTGGCGATGAAACCAACTGGACTCAAGACACTAACGATCCATCATCGAGTTTATTTGCTCAAATTGGATATAAAGTTGGCGGTCATATAGTTGGAATGGTCAATATGAGTAAAGATATTTTATTCATAAAATCAAATGGAATGGTTTTCCGCTTAGAAAATGAATATCCAGATTGGCGAATTAGTGAATTAGGAAGAAATATATTCTGTAAAGGTACTGCTAGTTATTGCAACATAATTAATAACGTACTGATTATGAGCGATATAGCCCTACAAAGTATTCAAACAACGCAAGAATACGGCGATATGAAACCTACAAATATAGGCTCTAAAGTTGCTAGTAAGATTGCAAACCTACCTAGTAATACAAAACTTCGCTATGTACCACCATTAAACCAGGTATGGTGTATAGGCGAAAATGGTTATGTACTTGTATTAGATTGCAATACAAGTGCTTTTTTTCAGAGGAAATTCAATAGTGTAATAGTTGATGTATTATCTATAAATAACGATGTATATGTGATAAAAGAAAAAACTGTTTGTAAATTAAATGCAGATCGTTTTTATGATGATGATGAGCCACTTCGCTTTAAAGTACAAATGAAAACATATATGGCAAATTATGAGTATTTAGTAAAACGAATAACATTATGTGTAACTCTATTTAAATATGAATATAGCTATAACAGTCATTTTTTGGTTGGCAATATATGTATGCCATTACCTAGAATGTATAGTAGTTATTTATCCGATAATACACGCCCTATTGTAGATAACTATGAACCAATAGGAAAACATTTAAAAGATGTTTATATAGACACATCAGATAAATTAGAAGATAGCTATGAAAGTTTATATGAACTTGAATACGATAAAAAAGATATTCAAACGTTAGAAACTTTAAGACGTACAAGAAGAGTAGTATATAGAACTCCAGAAGTACGAATAAGCGGAGCAGGTATTGGAGAACCTTTTATTTTGAATTATATTCAAGCTGATGTTGTGGAAGTATAAGGAGTGAATAAAAATGGATACAGATGCTATTGAGATAAAATATGGATTACCAAAAGCGCTACCGACTATTCAAAATGGAAAATTAGCACCAGTATTTCCTTTGTATTTTCAGTATAGAGGAGATAATGTATTAATTTTTTCAAAAAAATATATGGGAGAAATAGAACATATATATGAACTTTTATATAAAATAGTAACTCATCAAACTATTGATGCAGACAATCCTTTACCGTACGAGTTTAAATTTGAAGAGAATAATTTATATGTAAGAGATAAAACCAACACAAAATGGACATTGATGGGCGATATAACTAAGTTATATTTTGGAGCTAAAGAATATGCTGACGAAACCTTCATTAAATCGTTAAAAGCAGATGATGCAACAATCGTATTTACTAAGGGAGATAATTCCATAGGTAGTTTAACGATAAACAATGTAGCTCATGCGGATACAACCTTAAAAGATAACAAAAATCAGCAAATTGATACTACTTATGTAAAAGGTGTAACAAGCTCTAATGCTGAACTTACTATCACCAAAGGAAATGGTACAACCTCAAAAGTTACTATTAACAATGTAACTCATGCGATTAATTCAGATAATGCTAATTATGCTACAAAAACATTACAAGATAATTTAGGTCAACAAATACATCAAACTTATATAAAAAAGTTATCAACTTATGGTGGCAACATAACAATGTATAAAGGTGATGGCGGTACTTCTATTGTAAAAATAAATAATGTTGAACTTGCTCAAAGTGCTGTTAAAGCTGCAAAAGATAACTTAGGACAACAAATAGATGTTACTTATGTAAAAGATGTATTAGAAAGTAATGGTATAGTAACTGTAACCAAAGGAAATAAACAAAGTGAAGTATTATGTTTTACTTCTATTACTAATGACATTATTGATGATATTTTAAAATTAAACGAAGATACAACTCTAGAAGAAAAAGAAGCTATTACTGATGAAACAATAATAGATATTTTTCTTAATAAGGGGGAAGGATACTTAACAAAATTTAATTTAAATTCTGCTGTTAATACAGCTACTGTTGAAGATTTATATATAAATAGTGATTTATATCCTGAACCTGATGGAGATGAATGTATTAATGCAAGTGAAATAAACAATATATTAAATACTGGAGGTGTAGCAGCATGAAGTTTTTAGATGCTAACGGATTAGCTTTATTTACAAAAAGGATTTTTAGTAAGTTTGTATCTAATATAACTGGTGCAGACAACAAAATAACCATTACTAAAGGTGATGGAACAACAAATGAAATCAATCTAAACGAAGTTGTTAAAACTGATGTAATAGGTGAAGATCCACCTGATGATGATAATTCAAATAAAATACCTAGTACAAGATGGGTACAAAAATTTGTAGCAACTATGGTTTTTAAGCTGATATCTAAATTAGCAGGAACAGAAGAAACAGGCGTAAGTAGTAGTGGAAGTTTTTTAGGAGTTAATTGGCTTATTGCTCAAAATGGTTATATTTGCTTTGGTAAATTATTTGGCGGTCTAATTCTACAGTGGGGAACTAATAGTATAACAGTTACTAAAGATTTCACATATGCAAATATTAATTTACCTGTAAGTTGTACTAGAAAAGAACCATTATTCATAATACCTAGTATTATGTGTAATAACGCAAATAATACTAAAGATTTTAATATACAATGCTCGGGAAACAATACAACTAGTATATCCTTTGTTGTTAGATGTTTAAGTAGTACACGAGATGAGTTTACTTTTAAATGGTTTTTGGTTAGTAAATAATTATTTACCTAAACTTAGATATATAATAGATGGCTTTCCATATTCATCATTTATACTAAACTCAGCATGATTTTTATCTGTAAATTCAACGTTTAGAGGTGATTTATTATATCCACGACCACAAATAGCTACAACTAACATAGTACTTTTTGTAAAAGATATTGAAAATGTACCTATATTCCATGTTTCTGATAGTGCAATAGTAACTCCCCACTGTTTATATGAAACCTATACTACCCCACATATATCCTCCTACAGTGTTTGTATAAAATCTAAAATTAGTTTTATCTGGAGCTACTGTATAAAACATATTAGTATAAATTAAAGTCCCATGTTTATTAACCCATGTTAAATAATTGTTTTTAACAGTTAATGGTAAAGAAATTATATTTTCTACATTTTTTTGATTATCTTCAAGTTTAAAATATCCCCACTGTAGGTTGATACATCAACAGTGGGGAATGTTTGTTACAAATGTAGAACAAGGGAAAAATAATACTTTTACATTTCCAATAGCATTTAAAAATAATTTATATTTTTATTGGGCTTTTGATTATACAGGATATTTTTATAATTTAATTATAAAAAACAAAGATATTAATTCTTGTTATATTTATGGAGCATATCCTAATGGAACAGAACAAACAGGGGAGCTAGCACCTACAGGTGTTAGTGGAATATCGGTGTTTATAGGAAGTTAATTATTTTCCGACAATTAGATAGTAGTGTTTTGTATCTGCATTATATGGATTTCTTCCTATTGTTAAAGTGGGCAATGTAGCATGAATATAACAATAAGTATTTATTAAGACATTACATGTAGATATTCCGCATACTACTATTTTTAAACTAATTGGCAAATTTAACGATTCTTGCACATAATTACTATCTGGTTCTTGTGTATGGTCTTTTTTTAATATTAATAATCCCCACTGTAGGTTGATACATCAACAGTGGGGATGTGCATATACTGAATTTAGCGAAGATGGCATAATAACTGTTCATCTTCCTATTAGTGCTAAAACATTAGCTATAACAACAAATATATTAAAAAATTCACCATCTACACCTCAAGCAATTTCAAATGCTTTTATTCTTAATTCTAATATAACTAATGAATTTTCTATTTGTCATAATTTAGGAAATCAAAGATATGCTGTTTTATATGCTACTATTTCACAGCTTTAAACAGTGGGGATTAGTTCCTATAAATTACACAGAAATAACAGATGGAATAAAAAGTACGTTTGGATGTACCTTTCCAATAACATTTAAAAATAGATGTTTTGCGGGTTCTGTTATTGTAAATAGAATATATGCTTGTTGGATGCCAAATCTAACAACAAACACATGGGAAGCAGGAAACTTTAGAGGATATTATCAAACAAAAAATACTACAGCTGATAGTTTTGATATTATTTATTTTGTAATAGGCAAATAACATTTATTTTCCTATTACAACAACGAACATAGGACCATAATAGTAATGTGTAAGCATATCTTTATAATGTACATCGAATTCAGATACATTTGTAGAACCAGCAGTTTTAGATATCCTAGCTAAATATATACCATTCGTTGTTTCACCAGAATAATTGTGAGTTGTAATCCCACCAAAAAAAGTAGTAAGTGTTACTGGTAATTTAAAATTAACAGATATTACCTCTTCGCCATGATAAACAATATTGCCACAACTTCCCCACTGTTTAATGAAAGGTTGATGTATATGTTTAATAAATTACGTAAAAAATTTAAAGGTTGGGCAAACAAACAAATAGAAATTTATGTAAATGAAACTACTACACATAAAAAAATAAACGATTATCAATGGGGAAGTTTAGATATGGTAAATACACACTTGACAAAAAAGGATATCGAAGAATTATCTTATATATGGAGTACAGAGTCTAAAGAAATAATAGATAATATAAATAATCATCCTAATGGCTATATCTATATATCTCAAGAAAATTTAAAGTTATTGTTAAATAAACTATATGATAATACGCAAGATTTATCTGTGTTTACAGCAAATCATTTAGACAGCGATTACCATTAATATTTTTATAAATTATATATATAGAATAAACCGTTGCAATTAAAGGCTTAACAGATTTTGCAACGGTTTTTAAGTTTAAAAATATATTGTTTTAATGATTTTTAGAAGTAACATTAGTAACACTAATAAATATAGATAAATACTTGTTTTTATTAGTATAACTAAAAATATAAGTATCTTATTAGTAACAATTATTTATTGCTTTTTGTAACTGCTTAAAATAATCACTTTAATAAAAAATAAATTTACAAGGAGATGTTATAATGTCTACAACATATTTTACAAAGTTTTCCGATGGAGGATTACCAGAAGAATTTATTCCATCATTTCATGCCAATAATTATGGTGGAAAAGATAAACTTACATCTGATGGATATATTGAAATTCCGTTAGAAGAATATAACTACTATATAGGAAATATGAGTAATAAAGAAAATAACTATGCAAGATATAAGAGAGATAGTGAAACAGGTAAACCAGTTATTTATATTCCACCTGAACCTACACAAGAAGAAAAACAATTAGCAGAAGTAAATACTATTGCTAATGATACCAAAATTCAAGCTGAAGAAATAAAAGAAGCTATGGTAATAGCATTATTAAATGATGACATTGATTTACAAGAAGAATTAAAGCAGGAGTATAAAAGCTTAATGACAAATTCTTCTGAACAAATGCAAGGAGTGATTGAAAATGACTAAGCGTTGTAATTTATGTGCAAAAAAATTAAATGAGGAAGGTAGGTGTGTAAATGAAAAATGTCCTAATTATATAAAAGAACAAATTATATCTACAATAGAAGATAATATAAAAGAAGGTGCAGACAATGCGTAAATTATTATTAGCGTTGTGTTGTGCCTTCTTTTTATCTACAGCAACTGTAAATGCTAATCCTATTCATGATATGCAGGATGATATTCCTACAGATAAAGCTTTGCATTTCGCGGCTGGATATATTATTTCAGACCAGCTTCAACGCAATGTAAATTGTAGTGCGTTTGAAGCTTTTTTAATTACAAGCGGTATTGCTTGGGCAAAAGAAAAATTTATTGATGACCATGTAGATAACAACGACGCATACGCTACAATGGCTGGCGGTTTGTTTTATCAAATTAAATTTTAAGAAGGTGATTAAAATGCAGGAGTTTTTGGCGGATATGGTTTCGTTTTGCAAGACGATTATACCAGTCCGATTAGAGATTGAATGGGGAGCGTGTTTCGCTACAGTGGGGACTATATGTAGTCATTTGTTTGGTAGTTGGTCAAACTTGTGGGAAGCTATTTTGCTACTAATGGTGTTAGATTATATAACAGGTCTTTTATCAGCCTGGATAAATCCAAACAAAAAACTTGATAGCAGAAAAGGTTGGCGAGGATTAGCAAAAAAAGCTGTCATCGTCATTATTATTATGGTGGCACATACGGCAGATATTGTTTTCAATCAAGGAACTATCACGCGAGATATCGCCATAATGTTTTACATCGCAAACGAGGGCCTAAGTATATTAGAAAATGCTACAAACTGTGGTGTACCAGTTCCAACTAAATTAAAAAACAACTTAGCTCAATATGCCATGCAAAAAGAAAAGATTAGAAAATAAAAAGAAAGAAGGATTAATAATGATTAGAAATTATGTTAGTGTAAAATTTGTTAAAGCTGAACCATGTAAGGCATGGAAAAAATATGGTGAACATGATGTAGGAGCAGATGGATATAAAATTTATTATCAAAATAAAGACAAATATGTATCTTGGTGCCCTAAAGAAGAATTTGAAAAACAATATTTACAATTAGAGGAAGATAATAAAATTACTCAAAAAGATGTTGATAATTTTATTACTAAAACAGAAGCAATAAAAATGGGTGATAAAACAACTGTGGTACAAGCTACATGTAAAAATGGATTTACTATTATTGATGGCTCCGCATGTGTAGATGCAAAAAATTTTGATATGGAAATCGGTAAACAATGTTGTATGGAACATATCAAAGATAAAATCTGGGGATATTTAGGTTTTTTACTTCAATCTGCTAGAAAAGGATTTAATGATAAATAATGGGAAGTAATTCTATAAAAGTTTTAGGTGCAAGCAATCATGCTAAATCAAAACGTGAAGAAAATGATTTTTATGCAACTGAACCTAAAGCAACTATTTTATTAATGGAAAAAGAAAAATTTAATAATGTTATTTTAGAACCAGCATGTGGACAAGGACATATGAGTGAAGTTTTAAAAAGTTATAATTATAATGTTTTATCAAGTGATTTAATAGATAGAGGGTATGGGATACAAAAAGATTTTTTTGATTATAATAAATGGGCAGGTGATATAATAACTAATCCTCCTTATAAAATAGCTTTACCATTTTTGAAACATGCTTTGAATATTATTAATACTGGTTCAAAGGTAGCATTATTTCTAAGATTATTATTCTTAGAAGGTATAGAACGTGGTAAATTTTTTAAAGAATTTCCACCTAAAAAAGTTTATGTATCTAGTGCAAGATTAAATTGTGCTAAAAATGGAGATTTTAAAACATATAGTAAATCAACAGCAATGGCTTTTGCTTGGTTCGTATGGGAAAAAAATTTCAAGGAAAATACTATTATTGATTGGATTTAGAAAGGTGAAATTATGGAATTAAAAGATACAATAAACTTAATGACAAGTAAAAATTATAAAGAAAGATTATTAGCGGAATATTTTCAAGCGGATATTAGAGCTAATAAACTGCATAAAGTTTTAGAAAAATATAAGCAATGTTCTTTAGATTTTAAGCCTAATTGTAGTTATGAGCTATTAAATAAAAGGCTTATTCATCTTAAAGAATATTTAGGAACTTTAAAAGAAGAAGCAAATATTCTAGGTATTGATTTGGCGGTGATTAATGATGAAAGTAATTGATATTTCTGCTTGGCAAGAATGGATTGATTGGCAGGCAGTAAAAGATGCTGGAATTGAAGGAGTTATTCTAAAAATAGGAGAACATTATAAACTTGATGAAAAGTTTATAGAACATGTAAATAACGCTGTAGCGTATGGATTACGCTATGGCGTTTATTATTATGGACACGCTTCATCTATTAATGAAGCTGTAGCGGAAGCTAATTGGGTTGATAAACAGATTAAGACATATCTTAATGGGAAAAATCCTGAACTCGGTATTTGGTATGATGCTGAAGATAAAGATATGTTAGAAGGATACTTAAACGTAGTTTATCCTATTGCTAATTTTATCAGTACATTGTTAGAAAAAGGGTATAACTATGTAGGCTTATATAGTTCTTATAATTGGCTAACAAATATTATAGATTTAAAAGCATTGCCAGACTATGTACCTATTTGGGTAGCTCAATATTATCATCAAAATAGTTTTGCTATAGAAAATCCTAATCGTATATGTCGAATGTGGCAATACACCGATTGTGAACGAATTGGAAATATGGGACTTGATTGCAGTGTCTACTATGAATGATTACCAGGATATAATAGATAATTTGCCTAAGCCATATTCTGCGGAAGAACAATATTTATATTCTATTGCTTGTGTTGTGGCTGAAGTTCCCTATGAAATACCATTTCAAAATGCTTTTTGGCGTAAAGAGCAGTATTTTAAAGCTATATGGCAAATAGCTATAGAAAAAGTTGCTGAACCAACTATACCAAGTGATGAAACAGTAACAACAGATAAAATTATTGATAAAGCGATAACAGAAATAAAGCTGGCACAAGAAGTGACTGATAAGTTATTAGGTGATGACAGAATAACGACATCAATGTTACAAGATAATTCTGTAACGACTGGTAAAATAGATGACAGTGCAGTAACAGAAGTAAAGTTAACACAGGAAGTTATTAATAAGCTGTTAGGCGATGACAGAATAACGACATCAATGTTACAAGATAATTCTGTAACGATTGGTAAAATAGATGAAGAAATTGAGCAAAAACTACTTGATACGAATAGAGTTACAGAAGAAATGTTAATAGATAAAAATGTTACACTTTCTAAATTATCTGATGAAGTAAGAAACAGATTATTAGACAATGATAAAATTCAAACAAATATGATAAAAAGCTCATCAATAACTACAGAAAAAATAGTTGATAATGCTATAAATTCGGAAAAGATAGCTGAAAACACTATTATATTGAGCAATTTGTCTAAAGAGGTAACAATTTTACTCTTAACTACAAATCATGTAGGTATAATACAACAACCTCAAATAAATCAAACTACAGAAAGCGGAGATACGCTCACGCTAGATGTATTAAAAAATAAAATCAATGAGATAATTCAATTATTAAATAATGCAGAAATCACAAAATGAAGGAGTGTTTATCATGATTAAAACCATTAAACTTGTAAGTAAAGAACCAATTGAAGGTATTACAAAAGCAAAGATTAAAGATATTTTTGAAACATCTAAAAATCCTAACCAGGTATTATTGGATAATATACCTGAATTTTGCTTTATGCAAGGCGATGTACTTTATTTTACAGGGCTTAGAGCATTAAATCCTTGTATTGAAGAAATGGAAGTGAACACACTTGAATGATGTGCTTAGTAAGATTAAAAAATATAAATATATTATTATTGGCGGTATTATTATTGTGGTCTTGTATGTGTGCAGTCTGTGGAGCGACAGAAAAGACTTATACGATAACGGAGAGCCAACTGACGCAATTAGAAACGAACTTGACCGAGCTGAAGGAGCAAAACAAGACATTGCAGGAACAGCTTCAAATATCGAGGGAACAAGTACAAAACTTGAAAACGCAATCAATACAGCTACAGACGCAAGTTCAAACTTTGAATCAATCATTGATGAATGCCAATCAATTATTGACGCAGTACGAAAACAATCAACAGATTAACAAAGAAAAGAATTATGCTATTGGTCTAGGTATTGGAAATAATGGTATCGCTATAGCTGGAGATATAAAAAATACCTGGATAATCGCTGATGAAAAGACAGTTATTCTAGGTTATAAATTTAAGTTTTAATGCCATTTTTCCCACGTGGGAAAAATGACTTATGGAGATATCATGAATAATACATTAGATGAATATATAAAAAAATATGAGCAAAAAACAAAGGATAAGTTTAAACCAAAAGAAGGGTTTAAACTTTTTTATTTGCCTTCTCGTGGCTTTTGTGAACTTAGCACTACTAAAAATAATAGTATGCTAATGATTTATCAAATGGCTGGTGATGGTAAATTTTGGCGAGATTTTGCCACAGTACTTGCTCAAATGCTAGGAATAAAAAAACTAGGTACAATATGCATACGAGAAAATATAAAAGCTTATATTCGTTTTTGGGGATATAAGATAACTAAAAAAGAGCCGCTCAATGACGGCTCTTTTATCTATTATGCAGAAAACAAAGAAGGTAAGAAAGCTCGTGTATCACCTGTACATATGCATGATGATATAACAAGGATTTCTTATTATGTAACATGGGATATTTAGATATAGAAAGTAGGTAAGGTTATGCATGCATACAAACCTAAAATTTATTATATAGATTTGCAGTTATTCAAAGGAAATACAACGGTAAACAATCAATCGTATCAGCCAACTCAGTATGAATTACAATTACAAAAAGTTCAAGCAGACCTAGCCAATCAATATGCACCTAATGCATCATGGCTCAATGATACTGCTAAAAATTTATTACAAAATTCATTAGGTGCTGTTCAAGTAGATTTTAACAAATTAAATAATCAAGCACAAAATCAAATAAATAGTGCTAATCAATCCAATCAAAATCTAGCTAGTGGAATACAAAGCCAATTAAATGATACTAATAAGACTAATCAAAGTATATCAAGCGGAATACAAAGTCAACTAAATAATGCCAATAAAACTAATCAAGAACTAATAAATGAAGCATCATCACAAAACAATCAAGCAAGTCAATTTAACCAAAATTTGATGAATGGTGTATTACCACAAACATTTGTTGATAATATGACAAATGCTATTCAGTCTAGTGTTAAAAATAGTTATGGTAATTTATTAAATAATTCAGCAAGTAGCGGTGTATTAAATAGTTCAGTAACACAAACAGGACTAAATGATATTTCTAAAAATGTATCAGATACAATGGCACAACAATACCAAAATAATTTAAATCTTTTAAGTGGCATTAATAGCAATAATGTTCAACAGCAACAAAATAATCTTAATTTACGAGGAGATTTAAATAGTTCTAATACTCAGCAGTATTTAAGTGGTTCTGGTATATTGGGAGATTTAAATAATTCTAATATGCAACAATATTTAAGTAGTGCTGGATTAATTAATAATATTAATAATAACAATATTGGTAATGCATCGGCAGGAATAACAACAGCAGCAGGAGCACAAGAAGCGGCCCAACAGCCAGCACTTAATTTATGGAATGCTTCAACAGGGCTTGCAAGTTCAGGCAATTCAACGCTTAATGCATTAGCAGGTAAAGGAACGACTACAACTACTCAAACCACTAGCGGTGGCGGATTACTTGGTGGACTGTTTGGCGGATTATTTTAAAAGATAAAGGAGAATGATTTTTATGGAACAAGGAATAAATGCATATCAAAATCAAGACCAGTGGGATAAAATGTATAACTTAAAAAGAGGATTAGCTGTAGCTAGTATGCCGATTGAGCAAGCAATTGGTTATGGATTAGGAGCATTTTTAAATAACTATTTTACTAGAGGAAATAAGAAAAAAGGATTAGAAGCTGCCGAAGCAGTTATAAGTGAACCAATATCATCAAATGAAGCTACTTCAGATGGTATATTAAGTGGTATTGAAAATAAAGGTTCGAAAGAAAGCGATATTCTAGGAGATAATAGTGATTATGTTCGACAAGTAATGGAAACAAATGCTAGTATCCCAGAAGGAACTACACTGAATCAGTATAATCAAATGGCTAATGATAATCGTACTATATCAGCTTATCAAAATATGCAATTACCAACAGTAGAACAACAAATATCTACAACAAATAAAAATAAAGTAAATACGACAACAGTACCAAAGGAAAGTTATTTATTAGGTGATTCAAATAAACTAAAAGTGAAAGATGATCTTAGTATGAAATATGCTTTGGGATATTATAATCAACCAATGTCTTTTAATAATGCCGTCGCTTCTAGTAATGAAGTGGCGGCTAATTCTTTACCTGAATATTTAAAACCACGAATTGATTATTATGTAAATATTATCAATAGTGCAAAGGCAGATTATATGAAAGCTCAAGCTAATAATGATACTGAAGGAATGCAGTCTGCTAATGCACAGGCAAATGCTGCTAGAGAAGAATTAAATAAATTAGGTGTAGATAGTAGTTATTTTGGTGCAGACAAAACACAGGAACAATCTCAAGAATCCATGGCGAATTTAAATTATTATAAAGAACCTATACCACAAAAAATATCTTCATATCAACAGAATTTAGCTAATAGCATTGAAAGACAGTTAATTCAAGCTAAATATATGTATGATAATGCAAGTACAGATGATGAACGCTTCCTTGCACAAGTACAAGCTAAAAATGCCAGAGATCTAGCAAGACAATATGGATTAGATGTATCGTCATTTGATTCTGATATATCCTTAGATAGAGCTAAATTAGCATATTTAAATGAAACGCCACAATTTAATAATACTAATACATCTACACCAAATTATTTAACAACTCAAGAATATTGGCAAGATATTTATGAGCGAGTATTAAAAAGCGGTGTAGGTGAAACAGCAGCAAGAGAAATAGCAACACAAAAATCAGCTGCATATCAGTCAAGAAAAATGAGTGATTTATCCGACCAATTTATATCATATGGTACTAATCCTGATGGTAGTGTTAATAATCTTGGTATGTCTATGCTTGCTCAATTACGTCTTGAGGATCCAGATGCATTTACACAGCTATTATCAGCATATGGTATGCCAAAAGACCAATATGCTTTTGGTTTACAACTAGCACGTGATGCAGTATCTGCACAAAATCAATTAACAGCAATGGATAAACAAGCTAAGTATAATGAAGAACTTCAACAAAAAAGATATGACTTAGAAGATAGAAATGATATAGAAAAAAATAAAAGACAAGATGCTTCATATGCTTATCGAGCAGGTATTGATACAAATAATCAAAAAGATCTTATCAGTTATAAAGCTAATATAGAAAAACAAAATAATTCCAATAATAATAACTTAAGCAAAGAAGAGCAAAAAATGTTTGGTGAAATAAATAGTTTAGTATTTAATTTATTGTCTTCAGCTAAAAACGATGATGCTTTATCAAGTGAAGATACATTGAATAAATATCAGCAAGAATTGGCAAAATATGGACCATATTTAACAGAAGATGAATATCAGTTTTTCTCCAATTCTATAATATATGTATTTAATTTTTTACGTGAGAAAAAAGCTGGAAATGAAGATAATGCTCGCAAATATTGGAATGCTATACCTGATGAAATAAGAAAAGAATACTTACCAGAATATAGTGATTAAGAGGTGTTATAATGTCAAATAGATTAGATTATTTTAGAAAAATAAATTCGCGAACATGGTTAAATAGTAATAATTCTGGTGTTATAAAGAATGAGCCTGAAGAAAAAGGTTTTTTTGATAATGCTATAGATACTGTATCAGATATAACAAATGATATTGCTAATGGTATAGATAATAATCTTAAATGGGTATCAAATAAATTCCATAAAAACAATGTTGATTATTCTACAACGGGCAAAGATTATTTAAAAGGAACAGGCAAATATGATTCTAGTAATAAAACGGCAAATACTTATCCTGGTAATGGAGACGTAAATCATGATAAACTATCTAACCATCTATCAATAGATATTCCTAAAAGAATAAAACAGAGTATAAATCTTCCCGAAAGCTTTCAGACTCTTTATGATGTATCTCCTATTGGATTATTGAGTGGATTAGCTTATCAAGCGACAGAATTTGATAAAAATTCTACTGATAAAATTACAGAAGCTGGTAAAAAATATGCAAATGAATCAACTTTAGAACCAAATTGGTTGAAAAATTTCCAAAAAAGAAATTTAAATGCCTTAGAAAGAACACAAGAATATAACTATAATGCACCTAAAAGTCTTATTAATGGAATAAGTAATACGTATGGCGGTATAGTTGACTTATTTGGATTAAATACAGGACATGAACTAAATTTTATAAGTAAAAAAACTAGTCCAAATAAAAATTTTAGCGGAAATATTTTTTCTAAAGAATTTTTTACAGATCCAGAAGGATTAACTTACACATTACCTAATGCAGCAGGTTCAATGCTTGCTTTAGCTCCCTCAGCTTATTTAGCACCAACTTACTTAATGAAGTTAATTCAAAGTACAACAAATCCTATGATCAGAAAGTCAGCTGAATTAGCGTTGAAGGGGGCAATGACAGCCTTTCCTGAATCTATGTCTGAAGGTGGAGCTGTAGTAAGAGATGCTAAAGAAAATAACTTAGATAATCCATATCTAAGAGGTTGGGCTACTACTATGTCTAATTTGCCAATGTTAATGGGTTCTAATGCAATTGAATATACGTTACTTGGTGGAAAAGGAATAAATCCATCATTAGGTAAAACATTGCCTAAACGACTTAAAAAAGCAATTGTAGCAACTGGCATTAATGCTATACAAAATGGCACAGAAGAATTTACACAACAAGGTATTCAAAACAAATGGACAGATAAACCATATTCATTTAACCCTTTTAATGCACCTCAAGATCAGATCGATGCTATGCAAACAGGTATGATAGTTGGTGGTGGATTATCCGCTGTACCATCAACAATTAGGGCTACAACAGGAAATCCAGATTTTGATAAATATATAAATAATGCTTCTAATGAAACTGGTATTCCTGCAAGTATTATTCAAGCTGTAAGTAATATAGAATCTTCATATAATCCTAATGCAGTATCAGAACAAGGGGCTATAGGCTATATGCAACTTATGCCTGAAACAGCAAAAGCAATGGGTGTAAAAAATATAAAAGATCCAGAACAAAATATAATGGGTGGAGCTAAATATTTAAAATATTTATATGATAAATATGGCAATTGGCGAGATACATTAATTGCTTATAACGAAGGAGAAGGAAACTTTGATAATGGTGAAAGATTTTCTGAATCCATAAATTATGCCAATAACGTATTAAATAAAATTGAAGAACTAAATAATATTTCTTTGCCTGATAAGAAATATTACAATATCTTAGGAGAAGTTAGTGATACAGGGCTTACTACATTAACAGAACAAAAATTAAATTTATTGGCAAGAGATTTCTATAATAAATTTGGTTATAATTTAGATGTAACTAGTATGAAAAGAAATGGAGATGGTTCTTCTTGGCATGATAGTGGGCAAGCAATTGATGTGGCTAATGACTTATTAGCAAGTGATCCTGAAGCTAGAGCATGGCTTATAAAACAAGGTGAAAAATATGGATTAACATCACTTGATGAATATACTAATCCATCAGCAAATGCTACTGGTGGACATATACATTTTTCAGACCATGGAGAGCCTATACCTGGTGTATCAACTCAAGTAGATAGTGCACCAAGCATTGATAATTCAACTGCTAACGACTTTTACAATAACGATAGTTATGTATTAAATAATGATTATTCTAATATGAAAGCAGATGATATATCACTTTATGAACCTGCACAAGCAGAGCATAAAACAGAAAAAAATGATAATAGTGATTTAGATACTTTATCTGAAGATGAAAAATGGGATATTGTTGATGATGAAATAGCAAAAGCTCAAACAGATGGAAATATTTTATATTTAGATAAATTAACTAAAATAAAGCGTAATAATGATATATATGCTTTAGATAATTTAATTGATAATATAAAGAAAACAGATAAAAAATTTCTAACAAAATTGCAGGCAAAAAGAGCTAGTAATTTTACTTCAGAACAACAAAAGAAGATAGATAGTGCTATCCAAGAACAAAATAAGCTATATAGTGAAAATAAAACATTAGAAGCTGCAAAAAAAGCTGAAGAAATAGAGCATATGAAAAAAGGCTTTATGGCGGATAATGCTTTTAAAGTTAATAAAAATAAAGATAATAAACCCCAATTTGATACAAACAAACTAAAAATTTTAGAAAATAATTTATTAAAACAATTAGAAAAAAGTAATAATGAATTACAAAATACTAATCCTATAGTAAATTATGATAAGATAAAAGCTTCATTAGATAGTAGTGATATAAATAGACAAAGAGATGCTATTACTGCAATACAATATTTATTAAATTCATTAAATAGTGATGAAAAAGTAATTAAAGCAACTTTATTAAATGGATTAAATGATCCTAATAATCATCTTGCTGATGAAATAGCTGAAGCTAGAAATAATAGTAAACAAGAACAATACCAATCTTTTAGTAATGTATTAGATAAAATTATTAGAGATAAGAGAAAAATTGATTATCAAAAAAATGCATCAATGATAAAAAGTCCATTTAATATAAATAATAATCAAATAGCTGCTGTGCCAGTTGTTCAATATAGAAATAATCAAGATAAAATAAAAGGAATTATTGATAGATTAGACCATTTTTCAACACTTCCTTCTAATTATAGTGATTTAGGCCCAACAGTAATATCAAAAAATGAAGGAAAAGATTTATCCAGTGATGGATTATTAGGTGATATTTTAAAACGAAATATGCCTAAATATGAAGAGGAGCAATCTAAGCAAAAAAATAATAAAATATATGAAGCTTTATATAATGGTAATCAAGGTGGATATTCTTCTGATGATATGACTAATCCTATAAATTGGAGTAATGAATTAATGTTACCTCTTGATGAATATGGTGATTGGAAAGCAAAAAGAGAGCCTATTTATAAAACTAAATCTGAAGAAAAATCGTCAAAAGATAAGACAAATGAGTTATATTATAGAATAAAAAACAATTTGATGGCGGAAAATTATAATCAAGATTATCAATATGATTACTCTATAGAACAATTAGCTAAATCTATAGAAAGAGCAAAAAAATATAAAGAATTTATAAATAGCTTATCTGAAGAAGAAGCATTAGCAATGGACTATTTAGATTACACTTTTAAAGATACTGGAAAATCTTTTGTTGATGTATTAAACTTACTGAAAAATGAGCAAGAACAAGATATACAAAACTATATGGAAATACTTCGTTCTCAAATGAAAAAAGGAGTAGTAGCCCGTAGTGTATATTATAATGAGAAAACAGATGAATATATTAATAGTCCTGGATTTTCTAATAATTATCAATGGTACAGGGATATAATGAAAGCAAGAGATAATAGACCTCTTGGAAAAAATGATATTGAAGGATATTTAAGAGATACAGCTATAGAGCATTTGTCATATGGATATGAAGATCCTCAATATGGTATGCAGATACCACCAGAAGTAGCAAATGAATTTAGAAGAAGGGAAGATGCTATAAATGGACTTGAAACAATTGCAGACAAAGCAAAACAATATGAACAAGGACGACAATTACCAAAAGAAAATCAAACAAGCAGCAGAAGTAATGAAACAAATATTCAGCAAAAACAAAAAGAAATAGATATAGAAGCTGCTAAAAATATAGGTAAACTTTTGTTTGATAAAGTACAAGAAAAACAATTAAAAGTTGATTTAAATAATCTTGAGCAGGCTATTAGTAGTGATAATATTAATAGAGTAAATAAAGCTAATGATTTTATGCAAAGAAAATTAGAACCTATATTAAATGATAAAGAAAAACAACAAATACAGAAAACTTTATATGACAATAAAATTGAAACAGATATACAAAAAGAAGACTTATCTACATCTGAAACACAATCTATTGAGAATAATAGAGAACAGTTAGATATAAATAGGTCTTCTTTTGATTTAAAAGCAAATGAAGTAGAACAAAAGAATACAAATAATAAACAAAATAAATCATTTGATTTAGCATATGGATATTTAACAGAAAGTGGAAAATCTTTAGCTGAAGCTAATGAAAATGAATTTATTATAAAATCCAATGGAAGCAGGAATTTTGGAGAAATTACATCATCTATATCAAATGCTACTGGCGGAGAATTGACACCAGGGAAAATTCGACTTCGTGTTGGTAACGAAAAACAAGGCTTAATTCATGCTAAAAAACATGAAAAACAAGCTAAACATATAGGGTATAATTCGATTGAAGATATGATTGCAGATGTTGCTGAAAATTTTGATGTGATTTATAAAAAAGATAATGGAAAAGGAAAAAGAGCGACATATTCTTTAGTTAAATTAAATGATGATAATGTAAAAGCTAAACAAAATGTAGTACCTACTTATTTTGAATTACAAAACGAAGATAATGGTTATTATATTATTATCACTGCTATACCTAAGAATATAGGGAGCTTTAAAAATCAAATAAAAAAAGAAACATTGATTTATAGCAAACAGGGACAAGATATTGCCACTATTTCCAGTGATAGTGCGGTTCGATTATCCCAAAGTAACAATAAAACTGGAGTTACAGAGGAACGGCTCCCGATATCCGTAAAATCAAATGTTTCTTCTAATAATATTATATCAAATGATAATATTAGCGACAATCAAAAGAAAAGTGAGGTAAATGAAAATGAGCTTAATGACAGCTCCAACACAGTGGTTACACGAGATAAGCAGGGGAACGATAAAGACAATGTGGGGACAGATGATGAAAGCCACCGATCCAGTAGAGAAGATGGACAAGATATACGAACAAATGGTGGAGAGGGGCCACGACAAGATAGTAGCACTAGCATTCGTGGAGATAGCACCAATATTGGCGGAAAGACTAGCGATAGCACAATACGCCAAGAAAAATCCGCAAATACGGACAATAGCACCAGAGATACTAAGCTATCAAGAAGCGTTACAGATAGCTACGAAAGACCATTGGTTGACGAAACAACAACAGAAAGAATTACTGACTTTGTTAATGAATCATTATTCGATGAAAGCACTATAGATAAACAAAAACAAATTAATATAAAAGATATAAAGGTAGGCAATCTTGAATCTATCAAGAATGACCTACCTTTATTATTGCCAGAACAACAAGATGATGTTTTCAAAGCAGAAACACGTATGTTTGTGAATAATAAACCAGGAATGTTATTTACTAATGGTACAGGTACAGGAAAAACATTTACTGGATTGGGAATTGTTAAACGTTTTGTAGAACAAGGAAAAAAGAACATTTTAATTGTATCGCCAAGTACAGGTATCAATGATGGTTGGATTGATAGTGGCAAAAAATTTGGACTTAATATAGTGCCATTAAAGAATAAGAAAGACAATGGTAATAATAATATATCTATAACTACATTAAATAATTTTACATCTAATAAAACACTTGTTAAGCGTAATTGGGATTTAGTAGTCATTGATGAATGTCATAAATTAATCAGTAATCAAAATAATAAAGAAACAGGTGCTATTAAGAATTTAAGAGCTATTACTCTAAATGAAAGAGGCTTTAACACACGTTTTGATTATTTATATCCAGAGGAAAATTCTAATTCGGAATTAAGAATAGAATTAAAAAATCAATGGAAACAAATACAAGAAAAAGATAAGCCAAAAGTATTATTTTTATCAGCAACACCATTTAGTCATGTTAAAAATATCGATTATGCGGAAGGATATCTTTTTAATTATGATAGGAAAAATGGAAATTTAAGTACTGAAGAAGCACATGATAAATTTTTTGTTAAAAATTTTGGTTACAAAATAAGATATAACCGATTAGAACAGCCTGATCCAGATGTAGATAATAGCATAATGGAAATGGAATTTCATGAGAAATTAAAGAATGATGGTGCTATATCTAGCAGAAGATTAGTAATTGATAAAGATTATGATAGAGGTTTTATTCTAGTAGATGGTGGAATAGGTAAAAAAGTAGATGAAGGCTTTGAATATCTATTTAATAGTAAAAATAACTATACAAATTTAGCCAATTTCTTTAATAAAAGTTATGGCTATTATAATAAATTATTTTTATTAGAAGCTGTGAAAGCTAGAGAAGCTATAAAATTAATAAAAGAATACAAAAAAACTGGTAAAAAAATAGTAGTATTTCATAGATATTTAAAAAATGAAAGCAAACATCCATTTAAACTATCTTTTGATGATGAACAATTTAAATCACTTACTTCTTATACTAAAAATCGTATCAAAGATGAATATGAAAGATTTTGTAAAGAAAGACCTGATTTAGTAAATCTTGATTTATCTGAATTGACATCGCCTATACAGACATTGACAGAAGCTTTTGGCGATAAAATAGCTATTTATAATGGAAGCTTATCTGCAAAAGAAAAGAATGATAGCTTATCAAAATTTAATGATGATAATAGTGATGTTGACGTAATTTTAGTACAAGCAGACGCTGGTAGTGCGGGAATTAGTCTTCATGATAAAACAGGAAAACATCAAAGAGTATTGATTAATCTAGGATTACCAACTAAACCTGTAGAAGCAATTCAAACAGAAGGCAGAATTTATCGTGTTGGTCAAAAATCTAATGCTATTTTTCGTTATTTAAATACAGGAACATCAATGGAGCGTACAGCTTTTGCTACAAATATTGCTCAAAGAAGTGAAACAGTAGAAAATCTAGCTTTGGGAGAAGAAGCACGAAATTTAAAACAGTCGTTTGTTGAAGCTTTTCAAGAAACAATTGATAGTGATGAGTGGAAAAAGAATTTACCAGGTAATTCATCAGAGGGGACTGGCGGAAAAGAAAAAGATTATGCTAATCAAAATATAAAAACAGCATATGATAAGGCAAAAACTTTCTATTATGCCAATCAGAAGAAAACAAGTAAGAATAAATCTAGTGAAGGTAAAGATTATTTTGCTACTCCAGAACCAATCGGTCTAAAAATGGTTGAATGGTCTAGATTGAAAGATGGAGAGTCTGCTTTAGAACCAAGTGCTGGACATGGAGCTATTGCGAGATGGTTCCCTGCAACAACTAAAAATGTAGCTATTGAACCAAGTTCACAATTAGCAGATTTAACTAGAATGAGCTTTAATGGTAAGGTTAGAGATATTCCATTTGAAAATCTTGATACTATTAATAAATTTGATGCAGTAATAATGAATCCACCATTTGGTCAAGGTGGTAAAACAGCTATTGAACATGTAGCTAAAGCATTTAAACATTTGCGTGATGGCGGTCGAATTGTAGCTATAATACCTAATGGCCCAGCTTGTCAAAAACATTTTGATAAATGGTATGCAAGTGAAGAAGCTACATCAGCTATATTGATAAAAGAAATTATCTTACCAGGTATTGCATTTAATAAAGCAGGGACATCTATTTCTACTAAAGTTGTAATAATTGACAAGCAAACGACAAAAGAAGGACAACAAGCTACAAAAATAAATGTGTCTACATCACTTGATTTATCACATATAAAAAATATCAATGAATTATTTGATACTATAGAAAACCTAGAGATGGTGGATAGAGTAAATCCATATAATATTGAGTATTCATTAGATGAAAGTACTGATGATAAAGAGAAAAATGAAATCAATGTAAATAATGATATTGATAGTGAAAGTTATGTGAAAAAAGATGATTCTTCTATAAAAGATGAAATATCATCTGAAGAAAATACAATCAAAGAGCATGATGATGAAAAATCAGTCATGGAAATTGTCATGGAAAATGAGGAATATTTTGACCAAGTTATAAAGCAAATAAATCCTTATTATGAAGTGCCTAAAAATAAAGAAACAATTAATAAATTAAGGGAAAAAGAAGATGCTATTGCTAAAAAAAGAGAAATACTTAAGAATTTCAATAGTGTTAGAACGGGAGCAATGTTAAGTGAAAGAGCAGATAGATATATATTTACTATAAGAAATCCTTTAATTTTAGAATTGACATCACAATATGAATCAGCTGATTTAGATAAAATCTTTCATGACTTAGCAATAAAGAATAATGGACGAGATGAAAATATTCATTATGGAAGCGATAAAGGAGAGTTTTATAGCTGGTTTAAAAGGGATGCATTAAACTATTGTCAATATTCTTTTAAGAGTTTAAGTGATATGGAAGCTTTTTCAACGGAAATAAGTGAATTTTATAATGACTTTTTAAATAAAGATTTTGTTATAAAACAAGTATTACCAGATAAAATATTTGTTTATATAACTCCTAAATCTAGTGCAAGAGAATTATCTATCACAGAAATAGATAAAATTGCTAAAAAATATGGCAATTTAGATGCATTTGAAAGAATTAGAGCATATGCATATCCTTTTAAAACACAAGAACAAGCTAGTAATTTTGTAAAAGAACTAAAGAATATTGCAAATAGCAAACCATTTTCTATAGAACAAGAAGGAGCATTAACAAAAGTTACTATATCTAATAATTTTAGATTTAGAAATTTAATTACTAATATTAATAAAAACAGAAAAATAAAAGCCATTGTTGAAAAATATAATGGAACTTATAAGGGTATAGGTTCTTCAAGTGTAATGGTTCTAAAAAATACGCCTTATTATTTTGAGAGCCGACAAAAAGCAGAAGCATTTTTAGAAGAATTGAATGATATAGCCAAACGTAGGGAATATACGGATATTAATATAGATGATGGGAATACTAATAACAGCAATAATTATTTTGTTTTAGATGATTTTAAACATACTAAAACTGGAGAAATTTATAAAAGGGCATATCCTATAAAATATGTAGATGATTTTAAAACATTAATAACTTTAGCTAAAAAAGCAGGTGGGTTTTATAGTCGTTATCAAAGTGCAGGTTTTTTATTTGCTACAGAGCAACAACGAAAAAGTTTTCTTGATGCCGTAAATAATGTAAATAATGAAGAACAAGATATTAGTAATAAATTATTGAAATCTTATATAGGTACTCATAAAGATAAGGAAAGTGGCGGTACTATTATTGGTATAAAAGTTCCTTTGAATAATAGAAATTATATAAATTATATTGAGCCAGCTCTAAAAAAATTAGATTATCAATATGTTGTAAAAAAACCAAATAATAGTAGATACCATAGTGTTTTATTATTTAAAAATGAAAAAGAAGCTAAATATTTATTAAATGAAATAAAAGAAAATATTCGCAAGGATAAATTTAATAAGAAATATTCTGGTGTAGGGCAAATGATACCTAGCTTGATTGATTATGACAATCTTTTAACTGAAGATAAACTTAATCGTCAAGAAAAAGCATTAAGTGATTTTGGTAAGATAATTGGTTGCCCTATTTTATATTTTAATAATGACAAAGCTAAAAATATTAGAGGTGCGTTTTCTGGCGGTATTATGTATTTAAATCGTGCTAGTAATATTAGTCCTAGATGGACATTTTATCATGAGTTTATACATTGGCTAAAAGGTACTAATCCAGAAGTATTTGCGGAAATAAGAAAAGCAATAGGTGAAGTATCAGCTAAAAGAATTTTAGAATATCGTGATGAAATAGTTGGCGGTAATGATACTTTTGATGGAAAACCACTTTTAACAGATGAAGATATTATAGAAGAAATGATAGCTGACCATATGTATAACACATCTACTAGAGTATCTTTAAATAAACTTATGGCCAAAAATAATCCAACAATATGGCAAAGGTTTGTAGCTTTTTGGCATAATTTATTAGATAAATTCCGTGCCCTTTATTCTATACCTTTAGGTCTTGATAAAGAACAAGGCAAGAATATGAATATTGCTATGGAAAAACTTGTTACATCAATAAAAAATAAAGATGGCCAACTTTTATTTAAACATACAAAAAATGGTTTAGTCTTTGCTAATAATAATGAAACAGTATTAAATAATAAAGAATTTAAGATAAAACCAGTATCTATAGAAGTCTATTCGTCTCAAAAAGAAAAATTGTCATCTAGTAAAAGTAATGGATTTTTAGATAAGATGAAATTGTATTGGAATGGTAGAAAATCGACAGCAAAACCAATACAAATAAAACAAGCTTTGGAACTGATCAGCGGATATACATTTGAAATGGGTAGAATACAAACAAAGGACGATGTAGTTACCAATCATGTGGCCAAAATTATCAGGACGAAGAAAGCGTTTGATTATCCTGCAATGTTAGAAGGTGTATCACCTATTCTGGCGGAAAAATTAGGCTTTAAAAATGATATGGCTATGCAACAATATATTGCTAATTATATTTTTGATGTGGCTTCAGCTAGAAATGATGAAGCAAATTATCATAAATTAGTAACAGCAATTAATAATCATCATATGATGAGTGAATTTAATCATTTACAAAGTTTATTTAGTGATTTAAAATCAATGTCTGCTCGTGATAAACTTAGAGAAAATCGTGTCAGTGATGATAATATGCCTAAATCTGGATTAAAGAAATTATTACATGAAATGTATTTAAAAAATCATGACCAATGGGTTGATAGATATGGGCCAGTAAAAAGAATGGTAGACAAATTTGAAAAAGCTACAGGACAAAAGTTAGAAATAACTAATCCTTATAAACAATTTAGATTAGTTGCTGGAAGTGCAGGTACAGGAATAGCTTTTATCGAAGGGAAAAAAGGTGTTGTAAATCAATCATTACAAGCTATTTTCCCTAATATTGATTTTAGCAATTTTAAATCATTGCAAACAATTTTGATAGATAATGGTATAAATAAAGATAGTGAAAAACTAGAAGAATTGGCTGATTATTCATTGGCTATGTATTATAAAGATAATCCTAAAAATAAACCATCATTTATGAAAAATAAAGATTTAGATGAAGTTATTAATACTACTGATGATAATATAAAACAAGCACATAAAGAACTTATAGATTATCAATTTAAATTGTTTGAATTAATGACTGATGCAGGATTGATAAGTAGACAACAATTACGAGAAATGAGAATTACTCACAAAAACTATGTTCCTATGTATAAGTATTTTGATGAAAATGATAATTTACTATTTAGAAAGGAAATAATAAAAGAAGAAAATAATGATAGGTTAACTGTTAACCCTATAGAAGGTGTAGTTGTTAATACTTATAAGACAATGCGTATAATAGCTAAAAATAAAGCTAAATTATCTTTAACAACATTGGCAAATGATAAAATGATTGCTCCATATATAAAAATAGAACAAGTTGCAAACAAAGGTGAAGATACCAAAACAACATTTTCAGTCATGATAAATGGTAAGAAACAAACATATAAAGCTGATAAAGATATAATCGATATGATGAGAGATTTAGATACTGAAACAGGCAGTAATTTTTTGAAGAAGATAATATATAAAATTTCTAGTATTATGCGTGCAGTATATACAGTTGCTAATCCTGAATTTGCTTTTTCAAATTTCTCTAGAGATTTAAATTCGATACTTTATTATAATAAATACTCTATGCGACCAATAGATATATGGCATGGCTTTTCATCATTCTTTCATAGGGATAAATATTATTGGGAATATATAGCTTCAGGTGCAGCACAAACAGCTGCTGTATCAATGGATAGAAATTATACACAGGCAAGCTTAAATAAAATTTATAAACATAGCTGGAAATCTATGGCTAAATGGAAAAATTTACCACAGGATATATTAAATATATTTCAGTATATATCTGAAGCATCTGAAATGGGATTGCGTATTGCTCATTATCGTGCAGGTTTAAGAAAAATGAGTGTAGATAAATCTATAAATCGCCAAGATATTGCATATGATACAAGAGATATCATGGATTTTTCTCGTGGCGGAAAAGCTGGTAGAGAATTAAATAGATATGTCTTATTTGCTAATGCTTCTATTCAAGGTTGGTCTAAATTCTTTAGAGATGTAGAAAGCTATGGTCTAAAATATGGATTGGCTAAAGGTGGAGCGTTATTGGCTTATAAAATAACTAAATATGCAATTTTACCTGCTTTAATATTATTTTTACTAAATAAAGATGATGATAAATATAAAGAAACTCCGCAATGGTTACGAGATACACATTGGATATTACCTCTTGGTGATAAGATTATACGTATTCCAAAGGCAATGGAGCCTTCTATTCTCATAATAAGCAGTCTAATGGAAAGAGCTTTAAATTATAGTTACAATAAAGATAAAGAAGCTTTTAATAATGCACATGTTTTGTTGTTTAACCAATTACCAGATATATTTCCAACACTTTTGAAACCTTTAATGGAGACAGCAGCTAATTATTCATTATTTAGAGAAGGTAATATAGTGCCTTTATCTAAACAAAACGATATGCCATATATGCAATATGATGAACATACTTCAGGTGTATCTAAGATGTTAGGTAAAGCGTTTAATATTTCTCCAATGAAGATGGATTATTTACTTTATGGTTATACAGGCAATTATGGTAGGGCGGCAACAAAAGTGCTTGATGTGAGTGTTATACCTAAAGAATATGCTCAAAAAAAATCATCTTATGATAATTTAGTATCTAAAGAAAATCTTTTAGCATGGCCATGGGAAGATGTTGTATTTTTACGTCGTTTTATGTATACACCATATAAAAATGCACGCAGTTTAACTCAATTTTATGAGGATTTTCATTACCAGCAAGCTTTATATAATGAATATAAAGATACTGGTATAAGACCTAAGGAGCTTAATGAACGATATTATGAACGTTTAAAAGAAGCTCAAAAGAAAATGAGAGATATCAAAAAAATGCAACAAAAAATAATAGATAATACCACTCAATCGGCAAATGCAAGACAATCATCTTTAGATAATGTAAATAAGAAACGATTAGATATAGCTAGAAAAGCTTTGCAATATAAATAAAAAAATAAAAGAGAGTCTCTATAAGACTCTCTTAACTGGACTAAAACTTTTCGCCATTTATCTAAATTTGTTGCCATTTTGTTGCCATTTTTATTTATTAATATATTTTTTTATATAAAATAAACTTAAAATAATATTTTTTTCATTAAGAAATACTTTATTTTACAATACTTGTGTTTATAATACTAAAAAAAATAGAAACAGTACGTTCTGTGATTATTTCCATGACAGGTGCTGTAGCGATTTTCTAT
>ERZ791724.66-NODE-66-length-91695-cov-3.447916_pt1 | contig 91695 bp, 78 predicted proteins | sample MGYA00510044_ERZ791724 | MGnify/ENA primary metagenome ERZ791724 (study PRJEB30046, sample SAMN00715140) | human gut metagenome | study: EMG produced TPA metagenomics assembly of the A metagenome-wide association study of gut microbiota in type 2... | reverse complement strand
TCCGATGACTGATGCCCGCATCCGCCTGCGCGAAGAAGTGGCAGAGCAAATCAAGGCATTGAAGGACATGAAGGTAATGGGCGAATACTACGGACTCGACTTGAGCCGTCCTGCCTACACCGCACAAGAAGCAGTACAATGGGTATACATGGCTTACCTCGCTGCCGTAAAAGAACAAGACGGTGCTGCCATGTCACTGGGTAACGTCTCTTCGTTCCTCGACATTTATATGGAATATGAATTGAGCAAAGGAACCATCACAGAATCTTTCGCACAGGAGCTGATCGACCAGTTTGTCATCAAACTGCGTATGGTGCGTCACCTGCGTATGCAATCTTACAACGACATCTTTGCCGGCGACCCGACATGGGTAACCGAATCCCTGGGTGGACGCCTCAACGACGGACGCACGAAGGTGACAAAGACTTCTTTCCGCTTCCTGCAAACACTCTACAACCTCGGCCCTTCACCGGAACCGAACCTGACTGTATTGTGGAGCCCGGAACTGCCGGAAGGATTCAAAGAATTCTGCGCAAAAGTATCTATCGACACTTCTTCCATCCAATATGAAAACGACGACCTGATGCGTGAAGTGCGCCAGTCTGACGACTACGGAATCGCGTGCTGCGTATCTTATCAGGAAATCGGAAAACAAATCCAATTCTTCGGCGCACGTTGCAACCTGGCAAAAGCCCTGCTGCTTGCCATCAACGGCGGACGCTGCGAAAACACCGGTACGGTAATGGTGAAAAATATCCCCGTACTAACCAGCGACACACTGAACTTCGAAGAGGTAATGAGCAACTACAAGAAGGTATTGACAGAAATCGCCCGTGTTTACAACGAAGCGATGAACATCATCCATTATATGCATGATAAGTATTACTACGAAAAAGCCCAAATGGCTCTTGTAGATACCAACCCGCGCATCAACCTTGCTTACGGTGTAGCCGGACTTTCTATCGCCCTCGATTCACTGTCGGCCATCAAATATGCCAAAGTGACTGCACGCCGCAATGACATCGGTCTGACAGAAGGTTTCGATATTCAAGGCGAATTCCCTTGCTTCGGTAATGACAACGACAAGGTAGACCACCTGGGTGTTGACCTGGTCTATTTCTTCAGCGAAGAATTGAAGAAACTTCCGGTTTACAAAAATGCCCGTCCTACTCTGTCTTTGCTCACCATCACTTCCAACGTGATGTATGGCAAGAAGACAGGTGCTACTCCCGACGGCCGCGCCAAAGGTGTCGCTTTTGCTCCAGGAGCCAACCCGATGCACGGACGTGACAAGAACGGTGCCATCGCCTCTTTGAGTTCCGTAGCGAAATTACGTTACCGCGACTCACAGGACGGTATCAGCAACACTTTCTCCATCGTCCCCAAATCACTGGGAGCTACTGAAGAGGATCGCGTAGAAAATCTGGTGACAATGATGGATGGCTATTTCACCAAAGGCGCTCACCACCTGAACGTGAACGTACTGAACCGTGAAATGCTTTACGATGCCATGGAACATCCGGAAAAATATCCGCAACTCACCATCCGTGTTTCCGGTTATGCCGTAAACTTCGTGAAGTTGAGCCGCGAACATCAATTGGAAGTAATCAGCCGTAGCTTCCACGAACGTATGTAATCAGATCTACTCTATATGATGATAAACGTACATTCATACGAAAGTATGGGAACATTCGACGGGCCGGGCTTACGGCTCGTCGTTTTTCTTCAAGGATGCAATTTCCGCTGCCTGTATTGTGCCAACCCCGACACGATAGCCGGAAAAGGAGGCACACCTACCCCACCGGAAGAAATCGTCCGCATGGCTATGAGCCAACGTCCTTTTTTCGGGAAACGCGGAGGAGTCACTTTCTCCGGAGGAGAACCTACGTTTCAGGCCAAAGCACTAGTCCCTTTAGTGCGTGAACTGAAAGAAAAGGGAATACATGTATGCATAGACAGCAACGGCGGTATCTGGAACGAAGAAGTTGAAGAACTTTTCAAACTGACGGATCTTGTATTGCTGGATATTAAAGAGTTCAATCCGGCACGCCATCAAGCACTGACCGGAAGAAGTAACGAGCAAACCATCCGCACGGCAGCATGGCTGGAAGAAAACGAGAAACCTTTCTGGCTGCGTTATGTATTAGTGCCCGGATACAGCGATTTCGAGGAAGACATCCGCCGTTTAGGAGAAGCTCTGGGAAAATATAAGATGGTGCAACGAGTGGAAATCCTGCCTTATCATACATTAGGCGTACATAAGTATGAAGCGATGGAGCAGGAATACAAGCTGAAAGACGTAAAAGAAAATACCCCCGAACAACTTGAAAAAGCTGCGGAGGTATTTAAAGAGTATTTCACTACTGTGGTGGTCAATTAACCACCACAGTAATAAATAGGATAAAAATCACCATGTCTCTGCTTTCACCTCGAAACAGGGACACTCTTTGATCCGCTCCCAAGGGTCAACAATTCCATTATAATTAGTATCAGGGCTCAAGTCCCGATGACCGACCACCTTTGCATCCGGATAACGCTGCAACAACTCGTTTACCAGACGATGCATCGCCTCTTTCTGGCGGGAAGTGCGTGTATCCGCTGCCTTTCCGTTCTCATCCAGTCCGCCTTCATAGCACACCCCTAAACTAATCGCATTAAAACCGCGTGCATGAGCACCCACCGTATCTTCATCCCTCATCGGTTCTATCTGTCCCGACTTGCGGATATAATAATGATACCCCCAACAAGAAAAGCCCCGAAAGCGATGGGCAGTGTCCACATCCTTCGCCGTGAAGTCGCGATCAGCACGGGTAGCAGAGCAGTGAATCACAATCAGACTAATCTTTCTCATCGTCCTTCTCCCTTTCCGTTGTTTTCACATTACACACTTCCTTATGGGTAGCATTGAAGCGCACCTCTCTCACAATTCTGTTCCGCTTTCTTTTTCCGAAGAAAGGCACAAGGAACATAATTACATCCAAAATCTTAGTTACAATTTCTTTCATTTGATCTAATATTAAAGTTATCATGCTGCCGGATCCGGAGCTTCTCCGCTTCCACCACCGTCTGAACCGCCACCGGAACCTTTGTCATCATCTTCTCCTTCATTGCCGCTACCGCCCGTTTGGGCCACCGCACGCGTCGTTACCTGCTGGTAGCTAAGAATCTTCGTGATGTCCGCCAACGTCTTTCCGGGACGAAAAATAATATGGGCAGCCGTAATCAGCGAACTTGAAAACTCCTTGACCGACACAGCTCCTTCACTGTTCAACCCGATCTGCAAACTGCCCAAATCACCCAACCGGACTATTCTTCCCGCTTTCAACGCACGCTTCGCCTCATAAAGAATACCCGAAATGGCGGCACGCACATCTGTCTCCGTACAGGTAGACCGACTGGTGATTCCTTCGCACAACTCTTCAAAATCCAACTCTCCCGAAGCCTGTGCCTGCGCGTAATACTTTGCCGACTCATCCTTTTTGGCAGGATTCTTGCGCGGCACTACTGAATAAGTTACTGTCATTGCCATAATAAAATAATTTTAAATTTTCATACATTTCGAACGCGTTCCTTATTTGTTAACGACATAAAGATAACACATTTTTCACCCTCCGGATTCCCCAACGAAGTTTCCTGATATTCTATGAATAATAATGACGTTATTCTTTTAATAAGCCATTAATTTTCAGTAACTTTATAGCATAAACCAAATACCATTCATCATGTATTATCCGGATCAGCCGTTTCATATCCGCACTTATAAAAAGTCGGAACTAGCTCATCTTTACAACCCCAACGTATGCCTTAAAGTAGCCTTACAAATACTACGTCGTTGGATTGTCTACAACCTTCCGCTCCTGCAAGAACTCGAACAAGAAGGCTATCGTGCCCGCAACCGCCTTCTCTCTCCCCGGCAAGTGGCAACGATCATACGCTATTTGGGAGAACCCTAGGAACTTAATCAAAAAAACGAAAAGTTCCATTCTATTATTTTACAAACAAATTTCTTTGCAACCGCAAATTAAAAAGAACAAACCAACATGGAGCATTTTACCATCTTTCAAGACTTTTACCGCGTCATAGCCGAAATGACAGAAGAAGAAATCGTATCGGCCATCAGCAACGGCACATACCGGGAAACAGTGGAGGACGTGCGCCGAATCTTCGCGGAACAAGGCGAGAAAGCAGCCAACGAAAAGAAAATAGAACTACCGGAAATCACCTTTTCAGCCAACTACCGGGGAGGACGTTCAAACGCAACTCTCGTCAAGTATCTGGGATACATCGTGGTAGACATCGACCATCAGACACAGGAAGCATTGGCACGCATCCTCGCACTGGCAAAAAAGTGTGCCCACACCCGCATCGCTTTCATCAGCCCCAAAGGAATGGGACTGAAAATCGTGGTACGTGTATGCCGGACAGACGGGACATTGCCCGAAACAATTCAGGAAATTGAAGATTTCCATCATGCCGCTTATCACAAAATCGCTTCCTTTTATGCCCAGCTCTGCGGAGTTGAGGTCGACACTTCCGGACAGGATGTTAGCCGCACTTGCCTGTTCTCTTACGATCCGGATATTTATTTCAATCCCGATGCCACAGCTGTCATCGTGGAACAGCCACCGATGTTCTTCAAGTCTCAAAAGAAGAAAAGGGCATCCGGCAAAAAGAAAAAGACGACAGCACCAGACAACAATCCCCTCACCGAACAAGTGGCCCTCAACTACCATTCCTCGCACGCTTCCTTAATGGTGACTCTGAACTATTATCACAATAAATCCGAAAAGTACGTCACCGGCAACCGGAACAACTACCTGCATTGCCTGGCTTGTATGTACAATCGCTACGGCGTCCCCCAGGAAGAGGCGGCAGCTTTTATCAAGAGCCAGTTCACCGATCTTCCCGCGGATGAAATGGACGCACTGATCGGGAGTGCTTACGGACACAACGAGGAATTCGACACCCGCAAGCTGAATAGTACGCAGAAGCGAATGTTACAGATTGAGCAACATATCAAAGAAAATTACGATACACGCTACAACGAAGTGCTTCATATCATGGAATATCGCAGAAGGAAAACGGACACGGAGCAACCGGAACCTTTCCATATTCTCGACGAAATGATGGAAAACAGCATTTGGATGGAGATGAACGAACTGGGCTATTCGTGCACCGTCAAGACGATTCAGAATCTGATCTACTCCGACTTCAGCATCACCTACCATCCTATTCGCGAGTATTTAGACTCGCTACCTGAATGGGACGGAACGGATTATATCGGTATCCTTGCCAACAGCGTGCATACTAGTCACCAGAAATTTTGGGTAGAATGTCTGGAACGTTATCTGGTGGGAATGTGCGCTGCCGCCACACAAGACGATGTGGTGAACCACACTGTTTTGTTGCTTTGCAGCGAAATACAGAACATCGGAAAGACTACGTTTATCAACAACCTGCTGCCGCCCGAATTGCGCGCCTATCTTTCTACCGGTCTTATCAACCCGAGCAACAAAGATGATCTGGCTAAAATAGCGCAGGCGATGCTTATCAATCTGGATGAGTTTGAAGGGATGAGCGGACGGGAACTGAATATCTTCAAGGATTTGGTTACCCGCAAAGTAATCAGCATCCGCCTGCCATACGCGCGGCGTTCGCAGAACTTTCCTCATACGGCTTCTTTTGCCGGCACATGCAATTACCAGGAAGTGCTTCACGACACCACAGGTAACCGCCGTTTTCTCTGCTTTCATGTCGACTCGATGGAGTTTATCAAAATAAACTACGCGCAGTTGTATGCACAAATCAAGTATCTACTCAACAAGCCGGGGTATCAGTATTGGTTCACCCAGTCGGAAAACTCACGGATTGAAGAAAACAACGAGGATTTCATTTTCCACTCACCGGAAGAAGAACTGGTGTTGACACATATCCGCAAACCGGAACGTTTTGAAAAGGTGCATTATCTGACGGTCACTGAAATTGCGGAATTGATTCGCGAACGGACGGGGTATCAATATTCTCACGGAACCAAAGCCCAACTAGGAAAAGTGATGTTCAAACACGGCTTCGAATTTCATAAGGGAAAAAACGGGAGAAGATACACTGTATTCATTATTGATACGGAACAGGTGAAATCAAACAGGCTATATGAATAAGATTTCATCTCCTTCGCACGCAAAAAGGTGAGGGTTGGTGAGGGTACTTTTGCAACTTTTCATTTTTATATTTCTTATTTCTATTCTTCTATTTTCTAAAAAAAAAAATACGAATGTTAGAAATTTACCCTCACCTACCCTCACCTTTTTCCTTTTTCTTCCTCTTCCTTCCTCAAAAAAACGGTGGGAAATTTGAAAAAGACAGTTATCTTTTTCAAATTTCCCACCATGTTTTTTTAATCGCTTCTTATAAAGACATCGAAAATTCGATCCTACAACCTAACGCATTCATGATGCGATAGAAAGTAGAAACCTTAGGTTCTGTCTGACCACTTTCCACTCTTGAAATATAAGAACGATCGGAACCGATACGCCGGGCTAACTCTGCTTGAGTGATCTTAGCCTTTTTCCTTGCGTCTTCGATAATTTGCCCGGTGTAGAAAGCATACGCTTTTTCTTCTGCTTCCGCACGAGTAACAGTTCCTTCCTTACCAAAACGCTCATCTATTAATGCGCTGACGTTAAAGAATTCCTCATTTGTTTTTGCTTCCATAATACTCCTTTCTTAATATCTTTGCTTTTTCAATTTCTTTCTTTGGAGGTCAATATACGAATTGTTGTTCAACTATACAACAATCGTCTTTTTATTTTATATTATTTTTCCTCAAATTCTCCAGCACGCTTTTTCTTCTCATAAGACACCAGCGTCTCTACACTAAGCGTTTTCCCATTCTTAGGGCTTATCACATCTACAACGCTTGCTAACGCACGAAAAGTCTGTTCGCAATTTGCTATTCCGTCATACGTCAACCTACCCCGATTGATGGCATCGAGCACAACAGAGACATATTGCTTCGGATTTCCCCGATACTCAATGGTGACAGGCGTGAGATGCGACATCTCTCGAGTCAGTTGACTGACGATTCTTTTTTTTGGTCGAGCAGCTCCATTAATTTTTCACTATGCACATTGATTTGTGCGGTTACTTCACGAAGTTCATTTTTCAATGAACAAAACAATTCATCATTACATGAATTTTCCATAAAACTTTTCATTTAATTGATTATAAAAAAGCCATTCCAGAAAGATAAGCAATCATTACTTACTTCCCGGAATGGTGACTAACATTTTTAAGACCAGTTTTTGTATATTACTGTTTCTTTCAATGGACAAAAGTAGCCAATTTATTCCTATAATATCTTTCCACCTCTTCCCAATGATAATAGGGTACTAGCTCACTTGCAAGCGGAAGTTTCATTTCTTGTTCATTGAGTAAAATTTTCACCAAGATATTATCATTTCCTTTCTTACGGTAAAAAACGAACTGAATATTACAAGCTTTTGGAAAGATACGATAGTTACGCCATATATCTGACAATTTATTTATATCAGTAGTCTGATATGCACAATCACCTAATTCCAATAAACAAGCCAAAGGAAGTAGACAAGTCTCGTGCCCGAAGCGCAGGGTAGCACTATTCTCTTTTTTCACGACGCAAGTATCTGCAGTATTCAGTATATTCTCAAGCAGGTTTGCTTCCACATAAGGCATCTTACCTTGAGTGAGCGGAGACGGCCCGTAGTCAATATACCAATTCAGATTGCTGATTAGCCATAAATCATAACACTCTTCTTTGGTAAAAAGAGAATAAAGATCAAGGTCCGTGTCGTGACTTTGCGTAATGGCTGCCAGTTCAAACAAATAACTCATCAACTTGCCAGCATCCACTTTCCACTTTACATAATTATCGTTATTAAAAAGAGACTTCATCAAACGTTCGGGATGGAGATGCTCTTTCCGAAAAGCTGCCTTTACAGCAATCACTTCATCTTCCTGACGCTTCTTTTTGAAGTATTCATTTCCATAATTCATATAATACATATCATAAGAAGTAGCCTCATCCTTGATTCTCAACTCCGGATTCAGAGATTGCAATTGCAAGCACTCAGCCGTCATAGAGAGTATACAGCGGATAACGGTTGTAGAACGTGCATCCACCTCTGCCGCTCCCTGAAACACTTCAGGAAAGTTATTGTACATTCTTCGGGCAATTCCCCTGTGTTGACGGGCACCTAATGGAGTCAAATCACCATATCTATTTTCTGCTCCGCGCGCAAGGCTGTCTACAAGCCAGAGGGCCTTCTTGCCTAAATCTGTAAGTACTCCGTCTTTCTCTGCTTCGCGAAGAATTGCCAACGGCTTCGTATAATCATCAGGATTCACTCTATAACGGGAACCGTGACGAGCATAATGGCTTAGGTAGAACGGTTTATACCCCTTGGGTGGGGCAGTCATTGTGAAATGGGGATCAGGATAGGCATAATGGTTGGCTGCCGAGCGATGTATGTCTTCAAATATTTCATCTCTTGCTATCTGTGCACTTATACTAAGCACAAGGCAACAAAGGATTGTCAACAAAATAAAACGTTTCATACTTTCTTTTTTTAATAAGTTTAAGATACCACAGAATTATTCACTAGAGTAAGGACCAAACCTGTTCGATATAACCAAGTCTGTTTTCCGGGCATCCAGCACATATACTTCATATTCCCCGTCCGGATATACTCTTATCACAATGTGCCCCTGTTTTGCTTTCAAGCTACGGGCAAACCAAGGACCAATAGCTACCCCCGTTTCATCATCATAGTAAGTCATAAAAACATCCCTAGGCTGCGTTCCGATATTCTTTGATAACAACCGTTGCCCCACTTCCGCTCCCGGATGATCGGTACTCCATGATTGAGCCACTACTACTTTAGGATCGAGCACTTCGAGAAAGTTCCGGTTAGTGGCATCCCGATTGCTATGATGATTGAGCGACACTGCCGACACCTTTCCTATTATGGGTGCCATAGGAGTTTCTATATCATACCATTCCGCATGGTCTTGGTCTACCAAACCAGAATTATCCCCTCCCGCATAATACTTGAATGCGCCATATTTCACCACAATAGCCGTCGACATTTGGTTTTCACTATACTTGCCATTTTTTGCCATCAATTCTTCCTTGGTAAACAGAATAGTCGTTTTTTTACCTTCCCCTGTCCACAACCGATTATTCGATTTTATATTCCTGACTTCAAACCCCGGATAAGATTTCGGTTCTTTCTTTAATACAAATTGCGTATTAGAGCCTATGTCGAACTTTTCGACTTTCAATCCGTTGTGTTTTTCCTGATAGTTGAGGAACTCCAATAGGTTCAAGAAAGTAGGCAAATCTACTCCATCATTCTTTGATCGTAAATCCACGGGGAATTGGTAGTCAGGATAATCCCTATCAACATACATTTTGATAGGAATCACATCTCCGACTTCCGTCAGCCCCGTAATACGATATCCGTTTTTGGAAGTTCCAGTGGCCTTCTGAACATCACCATAATGATCGGAATGAAAATGGGTCAGAAGAAAATAGTCAATCACTACATCCTTTCCCAATAGATTTGTCACATAATTAATGATAGACGAACCGGGCGTATAACTACTATCCGGAAATATCGGAGCTGCATGCATCGGTGCATACTTAGCGGCATATTCCTTGCCATCAAAATCACCGGCATCAATCATCATGGTCGTTCCGTCAGGAAAAATCAGAAAAGCGCAATTCCCCCGCCCGGTATTGATGTGATGAATATCAAGGTATCCTTTCTCCCATTTAGGGAAAGGCGGTATTGTCATTTGAGCCTTGATTATACAACTAAAAACGAGTAAAAATATGAAATTAACTATTTTCTTTATATCCATCGTTCTATCAATCTGTTTATAAATTACTACTGTACTTTATTCTCCAATAATTATTTTACTCCATAGAAATGGATGATCTGAAAGACTAATGTCTTTTTTAAAAATGCTATATGCGATTTCCGCTTTCATACCAGAATTCTTATTGATTAATATATTATCAATCTGCCCATATTTGTATTTATCAATATATTGTTCAGCATCTTCCACATCATCCCATACACTCTTAAAGCCTGAATTAAAGATGTATTGCATGGCATTAGTTTCCGGCAAATCATTGAAGTCGCCCATGACTATGATTCTTTTACTAGTATCTTTCATCAAAACAACATCTACTAAATTCTTCATGACAGAACCTTCAACTACTCCTGCGCTACCCGGAATATGCAGACTATAAAAGGTTAGTTCCTTATTCTTAATCTTGGTTTCAATCCGAATAGTCGATGAATGTGTCCAACCTTTTCCCTCCAAAGCAAATTCTTTTGACTGCAATATAGGAGTTTTACTCAATATTACTTTGTATTTTCCTGCATATTTTCCAGTTTTATCCTTTCCCCATTCAATCCAATGATTTCCGGAGGATATATCACCGATATAAAAATATTCCATTCCCAAAGCTTTACCTATTATTGAATAAAACTCTTCAACTCCGGAATTCTTATCAATCAAAATGGGACATTCTTCCAATGAAAGAATATCTAAATAAAAAGACTTTAGACTCAATGCTATTTCTTCCGCTGTCGCCGTTTGCCCTACATCCACATTAAAAGTTCCGACACGAATAGAAGTATCTATTATAGGGGGGATTTTTTCCTTATCATTCTCCGGAGTATCACTACTGCATGAGAATATAAAAGGCAATATTATAAGCAAAATATTCAGATATTTCATAGCTATTAATTATTTAGAATCAGACCCTCTATCATTTAAGATATCATCTACTGATGGATTGTAGGCATTACCTTCACAATGATAACTTACTGTAGGCAGACTGGTTAATATTGGTTTTAATGCGGAAAGGTCAGTTAATTTTTCATTACCTTTGTCTGATTTGTTTCCACTTCTTATCCCTATATTAATTAGTTTCACTGCCGTAAGCCCTTCTAATCCATTCAAGTTTGTAAGGCTGGGATTTCCCATAATATAAAGATTCGTCTTTATTTCACTTAAATTTTTCAGACCGGTTATTGAAGTCAACATTGGATTATTTCTCAACCAAAAATTACCGCCAATCTTCTTTAGATTTTTTAGAAAATCAAGATTTCCCAGAAGACTATTACCATCTACCTCAAGGTTTGTACCCACCTCGGTAATGTTTGCAAGCATAGATACATCTGTAATATCACTGCCTGATGTCCCATTTCCAATTCGTAATTTACCGGTCACAGAAGTGTATTTCAACTGTAAATTATCGATTGCCTTTTGATTTGGCAGCAGCAAATCGCCTACATAAATATGTTCTATCACTCCTTCTTTCTGTGGAATCGTTACATTAACCGTACTTGCAAGAGAACGTACATTTGCATTATTCACCCAATACAAATCAATCTCGTAGTCCGTGCCCGGTTTCAACTTTTCAATTGAATATTTAGTTATAGCAGGATCAACGATATCAATCAGTCCGTCTCCGGGATTATATACAATGACATACTTCTTTACTTCCCCGTTTGGTACATCCCATGATAAAGAAATACTTTCTTCAAATACCTCCGTTGTCAACCCTGTTATCGGATCTGGTTGATTTATCCCGTCTTTATCATCTCCACATGAGGCTAACAATAAGGACATCGATAAAATAATGATGAAGTTTAAAATATCTTTCATGACTCTATTTTTATTTTTTATATTAATATTCCGGATTTTGTTTAATAACGACAGGATTTGCATTAATCTCGCGTTGCGGTATAGGATATACTAATTGATAATCTTTCACCGTGAACTTACTGCTCTCCTGGCTGCTATTATTCATTGTTTCGACAGCAGTACCTGTACGAATCAAATCGAACCACCTATGGTTTTCAAAAGCGAGTTCCAATCTTCTTTCATCCGCAATGGCTTTTCTGAAACTTGTTTGATCCGGCAAATCGTCTGAATCATAAGTAGATACTCCTGCGCGCGAACGTATACTGTTCAGAAGCGTAAAGGCCTCACCTGAATCGTCACCCGTATATCCTATTTCATTTAAAGCTTCTGCCAGCATAAGAACTACATCCGCATATCTTAAAACTATTACATTTATATCAGAATCCTGATCCTTAACGGTAGGACCTACATATTTTTTTGCATATAATTTATTGTTGCTGACTCCGATTGTTACATTCTTGCGCTTGTCATCTGAAGAATATAAATCGTACAATTCTTGTGTCGGTATATTCTGGTTGTATACAGCTCCCACAATACCCAATGTCGGACCTTCGCCTGTAGGTGCAAACAGATTAGCCAAAGCACTTCCCTCGTTTTCTAAGTTTGAGGTAAAGTTAACTTCAAAAATGGATTCTTCATTGTATTCATTATCCGGACCGAATATTTGTGAATAATTTTTCACCAAAGCATATCCTTTTACGTTGTGCAGTGCTTCCACAGCTTCCTGATACTGCTTCAATGTAAGATATACTTTTCCCAAAAGCGTATATGCCGCCCCTATAGTAGCCCTTCCTTTCTCTTCCTGAATAGCAGGCAATCTTTTGATCGCTTCTTTCAAATCGATAATTACCTGTTCATATACTTTAGACTTATTTTCACGACCGACACTTAATAAATCTGCGGGGTCTTTAGTTTCGGTAAGAATCAACGGAACATCACCAAACAGTCTGACAAGATTAAAATAATTAAGTGCTCTTAAAAAGTAGGTTTCTCCTATAGTAATTGTTTTTAGGGGTTCATCCATAGCTATATTGTCTATCCGCTCAAGTAAAATATTACAAGATTGAATTGCTTTATAACAGTCAGTCCATGAAGCTTCTATGATGCTATTGTCTGTTGCTACCTGAAGTATCTCAAATTGATAATACACACCTCCACGCACTGTGGCAGACGTTTCTTTCGAATTATCAGAAGGAACTTCCATCAGGAAATGGAAATTTTGTCCATATTGGCCGTTTGATTGCAGAAAAGCATAAACCGAATTTAATAGCTGTGTGAAATCTTCGGGCTTAGTATAACTATTTTCTTTAGTCGAACTGGAAATAGGATATAAATCCAACATATTCGTACAAGAAGTTATAGTAAAAATACCACTAATGAGAATAAATAATATTTTTTTCATAATGCAATTTTTAAGGTTGTTAAAAACTAATGGAAGCACCTACGACAAAATTCTTTTCTGCAGGATATTGTCCTAAGGTCACACCAGCGTTAAGTGGATTTGACGAGCCTTCACTTTCGGGATTCAGCCCCATGTATTTGGAAACAAGAAGCGGGTTTTTAACCGAGACGTAGACTCTTACATTAGTCAAAAAGGTTCGCGTTAACCACTTCTTATCCAATGTATATCCCAAGGAAATATCCCTTATTCTAAAGAAACTTCCGTCTTGCATCATTAAGTCAGACTCTCTGCTTAAAGTATTCGAGTTTGACCCGGCTTTTGCGTATTTTCCGGGCTTATCAGGACTTATCCATCTGTTGTTATAATATTCCTTGGACATAACAGACCAAATTTCACTACTTAAAATGGTAGTAGGAAGGTCTCTGTTTATAACATCAACACCGTAAACTCCCTGTATCGTTATACCTAAATCAAAATTCTTATAAAACAATTGAATGTTTCCACCATAAGTAAATTCGGGGTGAGGATTACCGATGATTTCCCGATCTTTTTCCGTTATGGTATTATCGCTGTCATCAATGTTTTTGAAAATATAGTCACCCACTTTTTGTGAGTCCCGATAATTAGGTAAAGATTTCAGTTGCTCTTCGTTTTCAAATATACCGATGATCCGATAACCATACAATGCTCCGATGGGATGACCTACTTTTGTGATATTTCGTGCCGTAATTATTTCATTTTGATTTGCCCCCAATGACAATACTGTATTCTTATTGGTCGAGAAATTGGCAGAGATCTGATAATTAAAATCTTTGATATGGTTCTTGAATGAAGCTGCAAATTCAAAACCTTTATTCCGAACACTACCTACATTCTGTAAAGAGGTAGAATAACCGGAATATGCAGGTACCGGCACTTCAAGTAGCATATCGCTTGTTTTCGATACATAATATTCAAAGTTTAAATTCAGCGCATTCCTAAATAAGCCAACATCAAGTCCGACATTAACAGTATTATTTTTTTCCCAGGATAAGTTGGCATTGGGAGATGTGTTTGGTCTCATTCCGGCTACCAGATTGCCATTGAAGTTATATTTAGCGCTACTCATCAGAGACAAACTGGAGTAATTACCAATCTCATCATTTCCTGAAATACCCCAACTTATACGTGGTTTTAATTCACTAATAATATCATTTTTCGGAAAAAAGTTCTCTTCTGATATTCTCCATGCGGCAGAAAGTGATGGAAATAGTCCAAATCTGTTATTGCGTCCAAATCTCGATGAGCCATCCATACGTAAAGCTGCCGTAAAAAAGTATTTCTTCTTATAGTCATACTTCAGTCTTCCAAAATATGAGAGTAACGCCCATTGATAACGGGTTGCAGAAGCGGTGTTTATAGTAAGAGCCGCATTCAATGTGGGGATATCATCATTAGGAAAGTTTTCCGCATCAATAGAGTTATTATTTGTCGTTTCTTTTTGGAATGACATACCACCCAGTATTTCAAAATCATGTTTTCCCCAACTCTTGTTGAAGGTTATTGTATTTTCAGACATCCAGTTGAAGGTTTCATAGGTAGAAGACGCAGCTTTTGCTACAGTCGGAGCGGCTTGCCTATAAGCGCCAATCGTAGATGGTCTATAATACTCGGCTCTGTTGGATATAAAATATCCTCCAACATAAGTTTTGAACGTAAGACCTTTAAGTGGCGTATAAGACAAGTATGCACCACCTAGAATCTTAAAGTTTTCAACTTGATTGGTCGTTAAGTTGGCAGTTGCAACATTGTTCTCCACTTCTGCCATACCTCCATAATTTTGAACCGCATGGATCTGTTTGCTTATTGCATAAGATCCATCGGGTTCATATACCGGGAAGAATGGATAGGAATTGTAAATCCCCATTGATAAAGGAGACTCTTCCCAGCCTTCCGTTATCTTATCTTGCATAGAATAATTGGGATTTAAATTAATTCCAAATTCAAATTTGTTTGATAGTTTTGATGTCAAATTTACTCTGCCCGAAATTCTTTCGTAGTCAGAACCGATTACTATTCCTTTTTGTTTGTAGTAACTGCCTGAAACAAAATAAACGGTTTGTTCATTTGCGCCTGAAACCGATAACTCATAATAATTTGTAGGTGCATCTCTAAATATATGATCTTGCCAATTGGTATTTACCAATCCCTGTTGATGCTCTAAATATGGCTTTATAAAATTGGGAATTTCTTGATTCTTATATTGAAAAGCTTCAGCCATCAATTCGGCCTGCTGATATGCATCTACAAGATCATATTTTTTCTCAACTTGTTGAACACCATAATATGTGTTAAATGTGTATTGTGCCTTACCAGCTTTCCCCTTCTTTGTAGTAATAAGAATTACACCATTTGCAGCTCTGGAACCATAAATTGCTGCAGAAGCTACATCTTTCAGAACGTTAATGCTCTCTATATCATTAGGATTGATTGAATTCAGTCCCACATCATCCGTCACCGGTAAACCATCTACAACAACCAAAGGTGAACTTCCGGAACTAATGGTTCCAGTACCTCTGATAGAAATCTGTGGATTGCCACCCGGTGCTCCACTTGCTTGTTTGACATAAATTCCTGGCATTCTTCCCGCAATAGCCTGTCCGGGATCACTATAAGATATGCTTTCAAAATCTTTAGACTTAACTTGGCTGACAGCGGTTGATAAATCAGATTTCCTTTCCGTTCCATAACCAATTACAACCACCTCATCCAACAATTCAGAATCTTCTTTTAATACAACTCTTGCCAACTGCTTGTCCTTCGCCGAAAATGTCAATGCGCCATAGCCAACAAATGAAATAGCAACCTTTGAATCTTCCTGAACATCAGTTAGAGAATACTTCCCTTCCAAATTGGTTATAGTACCTAACGCCGTTCCAACCACCGTAACACTCGCACCGATAACAGGTTCACCTTTCTCATCTACTACCGTTCCGGAAACATTTATATTCCGCTTCTTCTCTTGTTCTTTACGAATCAAAACGATGATATTTTCTTGCTCCTGTTTGTAAGTGAGTTCCATTTTGCCTAGAAGTTGCTTCATGACCTGCTGAATCGTTGCATTCTGTACATTCAACGATACTTTCTGATTTAATTCAGGAAGATTCTCATTGTAGAAGAATTTGTAATTACTTACTTGCTCGATTTTCTTTAAAGAGGCTCTTAAAGAGATGTCTTTTACATTCACCGTTATTTGAGAATAAGCGGTAAAAGAGACGCTTAAAAACAATAGCAGACAAAGAGCCCGCAGTGTTTTCCAGTTCTTACTTCTCCCTGCATTTGTTCGAGGGAATTTCTCAAAGGTTGTTCTGTTTTTCATATATCAAAACTTTTAAGTTGTTTGATAGGTATACAGACTGTCATACTCGCTCGTCCAATCGTCTATCAGACTTTAACTCTCGTTAACTTATTCAATTCAGAGAACAAAAAAGCCATTCCAAAGAAGCGGGCTCCGGAATGGCTCTATTCTATATTTTACTCAATAAGTAATTATACTACTTTGTATTCACCAATATTACGTTCTTCAGCATTAAAGGAGACACCGACTTTAACCAGCTCACGCCCGTCTGTTTGATAAGGTAACAGATATCCTTTTTCATCTATTTGTTTCAGAGCTTCGTCTACTGTTCCTTCCAGCTTAAACTCAAAAACATAAATACGGTCTTTTGTTTCCACCACGGCATCGGCACGCCCTTTTGCACTGCGGACTTCCGCATCTACATATTGTCCCATCAACTTAAAGACAAGATAGAAAATAACCTGATAATGACGTTCAGTCTTTGTATTCAATTCGTAGGGAATGTCGGCAAAGAATGATTTCATACGTTCCATAAAAGAATGAACGTCGCCCGACTGAAGTTCACGGACAAACTTAACGGCGTTAAAGTCCGTTTCATCAGAAGAGATGGGGGTATAATAGGGTATCAGGAATTTAAGGAAACCATATTTCACCTCGTCATTCGGGAAGCCTAATGTATATAGGTTCAATGATTTATCGAAATTTTTAATCGTCAAATAGCCGCTTTGGTAAATCATCGGAAGAGGATTCTTTGCTTCGGCCCGATATTCGGCAAAGCCGGAACTACCGACTTCCAAACCGTCTATGAGTAAACGTAAGTCATAATCACTTTGTTTCAACAAGTCTACAAGATAGGTAGGGGTACCGGTCTGGAACCAGTAATTATCAAACATTAATCCATCAAAAACATTGAGCACACTGAAGGGATTAAACAATCCATCTTCGCTATATGTAAAGTGATATCCATCGTACATCGCTGTCATTTTATCGACAGTATCGTCAAAAGACATCTCCTGTACTTCTGCCAAGCGCTCCAACTCGGGAGTAAATGTGGATACTAATTCCTTTTTAGTAATACCGCAGATATTGGCGTATGGAATCTTCATACTTATATCATTCAGCTGATTCAAATCACTGAACACACTTACTTGGGCAAATTTTGTGACTCCTGTCAGGAAGATGAACCGAAGATAGCGGTCGGAACTTTTCAGTACACCGTAAAAGGCTTTCAGGATACGACGGTATTCATCCAGCAGGTTCTCGTCTAAAAGGGCTTGCAGCAAGGGTTTATCATACTCATCTACCAATACCACAACTCCTTTTCCTGTTTTCAAGCAGGCTTGCTCAATGACATAGCTAAAACGTTCTTCAGGACTGCGGTCTTTTTTCTCATCGCCATAGACGGCTTCCCATTTTTCCAAATATTGGTTTAGCATGGCAACCAAATCTGCCGCCGTCTCATATTTCTTCGCATTCAAGTCAAGATGCAAAACCGGATATTGCTCCCATTTCTTCTCTAACTTTTCAATTGCCAAACCCTCAAAAAGGTCTTTACGACCCTGAAAATAGGCTTCAAGAGTAGAAATAAGCAGACTTTTGCCAAAACGACGGGGACGACTAAGGAAATAAGGCTTTCCCGTATTTATTATTTGCCATAAAATAGATGTTTTGTCCACATAAAGATAATTCCCTTGGCGTATATCTTCAAATGTCTGTATCCCTATCGGCAATTTGCGCTCTAATGTATTCATTGCATCTTCAAATTAGTGTACCACAAATATAGATGTTATTCGATGAATAAACAAAGATACTCTATGAAAGTTCCACTTATTTCTCTTTCAAAACTATCACCGAACCGTCCATTTCATAATAGAAAGGTGAAGTTAGCATCAGAATATTCAGCGCATTCTGTATGCCGCCTCCCGGAATGGTTCCGGTGAAATATTCATTAGGTAGTTTATTGGAGTCGAAACGAATCTCTACGTCATAAATACGTGAAAGAGTTTTCATGATATTTTCCAAAGATTCTTTCTCAAAGTACATATTTCCTTTCGTCCACTCAATATAGTCAGTCGGATGCACTTGAGTGGCTGTTATCTTATGAGTGGCTTTATTATATTCTATTTTGTCGCCGGGCTTCATGATATGCGATATTTTCTGCGCATAGACCCCTACTTTTCCTTCCAAAAGAACGACTGTCACGTCTTTGGCATCTTCATAGGCAGATACATTAAAAGAAGTACCGAGCACTTTCACTTCCAAATCACCGATTTGCACAATGAAGGCGTGTTTCTCATCATGGGCTACTTTAAAATAGGCTTCACCATTTAGTTGCACACGACGCACATTTTCTCCGAAGTTATTCAGGTAACTTAATTGGGAAGCTGAATTGAGAACAACATTTGTTCCGTCCGGCAATTCAATGGTTGCTTTATCTCCTTTGCCCGCTTTCACAATAAAGGGTGTTTCTGCCGTTGGAGAAGAATCTAAAAGATAGTAAGTGAAGAAAGCGACACAGACAGGTAATAAAATGGCAGCAACCCATTTCCAAGGGATGATACGGAGGGGGCGCACTTCCTTGCCCAAAGTCTCTTCTTTGATCCGGGCAAAAAGTTTATCACGCAACACTGGGTTCATGGAGGAATCCGATCTCTCAAACTCTTGTTCCCACCAGTCATGCAACTGACGGTCATTCTTTATCCAGTCTGACAGTTCTTTTATCTCGACATCCGTGATCGTTTCTTCGAAATATTTTTCAATTAGCTCTTTATAATGTGTCTTATCCATCTTTCCACTTATTTACAAGTATACATTTTCATCCTACTTCCCATCCAAAAACAAGTATTACTATTACATTTCATTAACAAAAAAGGCCAACAAAAGGGTAATTACCTTATCATAATGCTTCATCAACTGTTCACGCATAAATTTCACAGCCAAAGATAATTGGGTAGCAACCGTACTTTCGGAAATTCCCATGATTTCGGCTATTTCTTTATTTGTGTAATTCTGCCTTTTGCTCAAAATGAATATTTTCTTCCGTTGCGCAGGCAGTTCTTCGGCAAGAGAATCGATATACTCATTCAAAAAGCGCAGATCAATATTCTCTTCTGTCTGTGAATCACAGTCTACGCTACTTTTCATGAGATATTCATTGTAAACATACTCTACGGTCTGACGCTGATACATATTCATCAATAAGTTTTTGGCAATCGTACAGAGAAAAGAGATAAACGAGGAAGCCGGGTCTACTTTTTCATGCACTTCCCATATACGAATGAAAGTGGCTTGCACCACTTCTTCGGCCATATATTGATTGCCGGAAGAGAGTCGCATAATGAAATTGTACAGTTTGCCACTATACATATTATACAATCTTTCGAATGCCTGAAAGGAACCGCCTTTTAAGTCGATTAATATATGTTTTTCATCTGTAGAATCTACCATATCTTAGAATTTTGCAACAAAGGTATGCAGCCATAGGTCATAAACAGGTGACAATATTATTAATATTTTCTCAATTATCCGACTTTTCTGAAGAAAAAGATAGTAAATAGCAAATAGTAACGCCATCCGGTCAGGATAATGACGCTATCCAATCAGGATAGTGACGGTATCCGAACCGGATGGCGTTACTATATTTAGTGAGGTAATTCGTACTAATAAGTCAGACGAACACCTGCTTGTATATTGAAGTTAAACGGATTCTCTTTACGTATAGTCTGTATATCGGAGCCATCATTGAAATAATAAGCAACACCCGGTTCCACGTAAATACCCAAACGTTTCGTTGCATTGATCTGCGCACCTACGCCACCGGATACCGAGAACTGCAAAGGCTTCACTGTTTCTTTTTCAGAACCTAGCTTTCCATAAACACATTTTTCAACCATACCTCCACCGGAAACATAAAGAGTGACAAGTTTCTTATCCAGGAAGTTCCAGTTGGCACGCAACGGAATACCGACATAGTGTAGTTTCTGCTCTATCTGTTGTTCCTCACCTGCCAGTTTTGCATCCGAAGAAAGCAGCGTATAAGTCAGTCCTGTCTCAAGAGAGAATCCTTTAGCCAAACCTTTACGAACGGACAATCCGAAAGAAATAGGCTGATGATGTTTAATGTCAACCACCTGTTTGGCCTGACGCAGGTAAGGTACTCCATCTTCGAAAACCAATGTTTGGTCATTAGGAATCGTCTCCATCAGACCGTTGGAAACTGAAAGCATACTCACACGGGACATATAAGCATGAGATCCGGCACCTACTTCTGTCGAAGCACCTCCTGAATTTCCTACCGAAAGTCCCATTGACCATGTTCCCTTTTGAGAAGATCTTCTTTCTGTCGGAATATGAAGTTTGTCTTTACCGGAGGGGCGACGCGGTCTGTTATTCAATCGCTCTGTATCTTGTGACTGTCCCTGACTGACATCTGTATTTTCCGCCTGCTTCGGCTCATCTTTTACATTTTCAGTTTCTCCCTTCCCTTTTACATTCTTATCTTCCTCACTCAAAGAGTCCTCTCCATTTCCTGTTGAAGGTTTATTTTCATTACCGATCCCTAATGGATCTACACCTGTTTTCTGCTCCGTATGATTCCTGTCGACTTTCGCCAAACGATCTTCGCGAGTTACCGGTCGTAAGACAGGTTCCACAGCAGTTCCCTGCATATCCGGTTGTTGCACACCCGGCAATGCATCGGGCGTGGAAGCCAATGCCGGAGTTTGTATATGACGTATTTCATCCGCAGCGGGTGTCCCTAGAAAATACAGACTTACTGACGAAACGACAGCTAATATTATAACAGCTGCAGCAGCCATCATCCATTTTCGATAAGGATATATTTTCTTCTCCACAGGAGGCATAAGTTCTTTCTCCAGTTGTTCCCAACCGGAAGCAGGCGCCGGCTCGGAATAATCCGCGAGCTTCTCCTTCAACTTATTCATCCATAATTCTTTCTCTTCCATATCTCTACCTATCCGTTATTCATTATCCATTCTTTTACTCTTTTTGCTAATACACTCTTCGCACGAAACAGTTGCGAAGCCGAAGATTTTTCATTGATACCTAATACCTGTGCGATTTCTTTATGCGATTTGTCTTCAAATGTATAAAGGTTGAACACTGTACGATAGCCGGCGGGTAATTCTTCAATAAACTGCATCAACACATTTTGTGGAATCGCTTCTACATCGGAAGCATCCGGCTCTTCATACTCTTCGGGCAACTCTTCCAAAGGTGTCGACTGATTAATCACATCATTTTTCCGAAGATACTGTAAAGCTGTGTTGACCATCACCCGTTCCATCCAGGCTCGCAAAGAGCCTTCACCCCTCCAGGTGAACTTATCGAACGAATCGAATATCTTTAAAAAACCGTCGTGAAGCAGATCCTGGGCTGTATCCCGGTCGCCGGTATAGCGTAGACAGATGCCAAGCATACGCCCCGCATACTGTTCATACAGTTCCTTGCGGGCCCGGTTATTACCCAGCCTACATTGTTCCGACAACTCTATTTCTTCCATTCTCTTATACACGTGTTTACCTTATAAATGCAGCAAAGATAGAAATACTGCATAGAGAGAACAACTCTTTTATCACTTTTGTTTCTTTAACAGATCCGAATGCAATATTTTCTATCCTCTTGCATTTTCACTACAGAAAACATAAATATTATAAAATCTAAAACCTAGTAAGTATATGAAGAAATTTAAATTCATTGCCTTTATCTTTGCTATTATGACTACCATGCCGATTCTCCAGTCATGCTTGGACGACGATGATAATTCGTCCGATCTTCTGGCTATCAGCACCATCAATATGATTAGCCAGGATAGCAAGGAATTTTATTTCACTTTGGATGACGGGAAAAAGATGTATCCCAGCAACTCACAAGGATGGAACAATGAAGATTGGGTGGAGGGACAAAGAGCTTTTGTGATATTCAACGAGTTGGAAGAGCCTGTGAATGGATACGACCTTAATATTCAGGTGAAAGGTATCAATCCAATCTTAACCAAAGACATCGTCACAATGGGTGAAGATGACAACGACGAAGAGAAAATCGGAGATGATAAGATCAACACGACTTATATGTGGATCAATAAGGATAATAAATATCTGACGATTGAATTCCAATATTACGGAACACATAGTGAAGATAAAAAACATTTCCTGAATCTGGTGATTAATGACAAAGAAGAGACTGCTCCCACTGCTGACGAAGGCAATGCGGAGGACGAATATATCAATCTGGAATTCCGTCATAACAGTGAAGGAGATGATCCTCAACGTTTGGGTGAAGGATATGTGTCTTTCAAACTGGATAAGATTAAAGACCGGATGGAGGGGAAAAAGGGACTAAGAATTCGTGTCAACACCATTTATGGCGGGCCGAAAACTTATGAAGTGAAATTTCCTTAGACGACTAATCTAATGTGAACATGCGAAACACACTCTTTTTTAATATAATATATTAATTACGCAAAAGAGGGCGGTAGTTGTGAAACTGCCGCCCTCTTACTTTCTTCTTTATATTTTATATTCTTTCTTCTAAAAGAGTTATTTCTTATCTCCTAAATAATTCCAGACTACTGCACTCAATGCAGCTCCTACAAATGGAGCAATGATGAATAACCACAACTGTGACAATGCTTCTCCTCCTTGGAATAATGCCGGAGCAATACTACGTGCCGGGTTCACAGAAGTCCCTGTGATAGGAATACATACAATATGTACTAACACAAGAGTCAAACCGATGGCAAGTCCTGCCAGATTACCTGCTCCCTTCTTCGAATCGGTAGAGCCGAGCACTACCAATACAAAAATGAAAGTAAATACTGCTTCCGCAATAAATGCCTGCAACATTTCTCCATCACCAAAACCATTCGAACCTGTCGCTGTAGGCCCGTCATGAGCACCGGTAGTAACTAAAGCAAAAAGAATAGCCGAACCGATAATAGCTCCGATTACCTGGAAAATCATATACATACCTGCATCTTTTCCATTCATACGACCAGTCAAAAACACTCCTAATGTAATAGCAGGATTAATGTGACATCCCGAAATACCTCCGATAGCATACGCCATCGCTACTACGGATAAACCAAAGGCTAAAGCTACGCCGATTGTTCCCACACCAGCACCTACTGTATCAGCCAAACCACCAGCAAAGACGGCGCTACCACATCCCATAAGAACGAGCACCATCGTTCCAATCATTTCTGCAATGTACTTTTTCATAGTAATTAATATTGTTTTTGTTTACTTTCCAAAAATAAGCAATTCAGACTAGAAATCAAAACATATCCGTATTATTATAACGCAACTTTGCTACATTTTTTACAGAAAGAGATTGTTCTCGATGGAAAAAGGGATTCCCTAATGTGCTATAACAAACATTGTATGGACTGTAAAGAAAGCATTTCCTTGGGAACCGCCGCCTTTATTTCCTCTTTCAGGACGCATAAGAGACTGTGGCGAATAAAATCTTTATTTGTTACCAGTACCACTTGCCGTGTAGGTCGGGGAATGGCAAACGGACGTACCAACTGCCGCTGTTCTTCCGTCAATTGCATCACTGCCAATTCGGGAATAAAAGTGATTCCTTTTCCACTTTCTACCATTCGCATAAAGGTTTCCATACTTCCCAAACGATAGGCCATCTGATTAACCTTCACAGCCTCCATCTGACAGAAACGGACGAGTTGATCGCGAAAGCAGTGTCCTTCGTCCAAAAGCCAAAGATGTTCGCCTGTTATATCAGAAGTACGGATCATATCATGCTTGAAAGAGGATTCTTTTCGTGACACATAAGCGTAAAATTGCTCATAGAAAAGAGTTTCTTCTGTCAAGAACGTATCTTCCAGTTTGCTGGCAATAATTCCCGCATCCAAATCTCCGGCATGCAAAGCCTGCTGAATATCCTGTGTCTTCATTTCCGTGACACGAATATCCAGTTCGGGATATTTTTCCATTAGTTGAGGAAAAAAGCGAGGAAGCAGATAGGGAGCGATAGTAGGTAATACCCCCAAGCGGAATACGCCTGACAATGACTGTTTATCTTCACTGATTATTTCTTTCACTTGAGCTGCCTGCGCCAGAATCACGCGAGCCTGGTCTATCACTTTCTGCCCGATGGGTGTCGGACAAACGGGTTGCACTGTCCTATCGAACAACTTTACTCCCAGTTCATCTTCCAGTTTCTGAATCATTGCACTCAAAGTAGGCTGCGTCACACGACAATATTCAGCTGCCCGTGCGAAATGCCTGAACTGGTCTACAGCCAGTATATACTCTAATTGTTGTATCGTCATCTATCAAATCTTATTAAGTTATAGATTTCATCTATGCAAAGATAGAAATTTTCAGTTTGACAGCAAGCATTTTACGCCTTATCTTTGCAGTACAGAAAAAAAGAGAACAAGTATAAATCATTAAAAATAGAAGAATATGAAAACTTTAGAATTTATCAAATTGAACGAATCGGGAGCAAACAACGTAGTAGCATCTTTGCAACAACTATTAGCAGACTTCCAAGTGTATTACACCAATCTTCGCGGTTTCCACTGGAATATCAAGGGACATAATTTCTTTGTACTCCACAGTCAATTCGAAAAGATGTATGATGACACGGCTGAAAAGGTGGATGAAATCGCAGAACGTATCTTGATGCTGGGTGGTACTCCTGCCAATAAATTCAGCGATTATCTAAAAGTAGCAAATGTGAATGAAGTGGATAAGGTAAGCAACGGAGACGAAGCATTGAATAATATCCTTCAGTCTATCAGCTATCTGATTGGTGAAGAACGTAAGATCTTATCTATCGCTTCTCAAGCCGGAGACGAAGTAACCGTTTCGATGATGAGCGATTATCTGAAAGAACAGGAAAAGTTGGTTTGGATGTTGGTTGCTTATAGTAGCAAGTAATTGAAATAAAAGGTTTAGGTTTTAGGTGAGAAAGAGAGGATATTTCCGCAAAAGGAATATTCTCTCTTTTTTATTAAGAGAAAACGAAACAGGAAATCTCTTAATATAGATATTAATAAAAATTACTCCACTAAAATAACATTCTGCAACCTAATATCATTAGAAGCGGCACCAATCATAAGATGGAAATTTCCAGACTCTACTACTTTCTTCAAAGTATAGTTAACCAAGAAAAAGTCCTCCTCTGTCAAAACAAAAGTAACTTTTTTTTCTTCTCCTTTTTTCAAATGGAAACGTTCAAAATGTTTCAACTGTTTCATCGGCTGAACAACTGATGCATATTCATCTCTCATATAAAGTTGTGATACTTCCTCACCATCATACTTCCCTGTATTCTTTACTTTAAATGAGACTTCAAAACAACGAGCAGATTTCTGCACTACCTGCAAATCAGAATATTCAAAAGTGGTATAACTCATCCCATAACCAAAGCTATATAACGGAAAAGATGACATTTCCACATAATCATGATTTCGAGGAGCTTTCTTATTATAATAAACCGGAATCTGACCTACAGAACGCGGAACGGAGATTGGCAAACGTCCGGAAGGATTATAATCTCCAAAAAGAACATCCGCTATAGCATTTCCACCCTCCTGCCCCGGATAGTAAGCAGTCAGTAGCGCATCCGCATATTCCGAAGCCCAATTCTTTTCTAAAGGACGACCTTCAATATAAACGACAATCAAAGGCTTACCTGTCTTTTGCAAAGATTCCAATAGTTCTTGTTGTCTACCAAGTAAGGATAAACTGGCACGGTCAAATCCTTCTCCACACTCCATATCACTTACACTACCCTCTTCAGCTACAGCCGCACCTGTTTCTTTATAGCTCGTTTTAAAATCACGGGCACTGGAACCACCCACAACCACAATTACAACTTCGGAGCGACGGGCAGCTTTAATTGCCTGTTCTATCTCATTCACTGTAGTATCACGAATAGCACAGCCTCGTACATATTCCACACGAAAAGGAGATAATTTTGTTAGAATTCCATCAAGAACTGTTTTCACATTACTATCTTCCTGAGGAGCTGTATAGTCCCCTAACATATTATATCGATTGTCAGCATTAGGGCCAATTACCGCCACCTTATTTATCGTCTTGCTTAAAGGAAGAATTGAATTCTCATTTTTGAGAAGTGTTATGGAAGACTGTGCGATTTTACGTGCCAGTTCGATATGTTCTTTACGGCGTACTGTTTTAGCAGCAATTTTCGGATCCACATAAGGATGCTCAAACAAGCCCATCTCAAACTTCATCCGTAACACCCGGCAGACAGCCGTATCAATCACAGTCTTATCCATTTGTCCAGATTGAACTGCATGACAAAGGTTGGTATAAGCATCCCCACCTAAGTCAACATCAACGCCTGCCATTACAGATTGTATGGCTGCATTCTCTTTGGTTGGAGCAACAAAGTGGCTTTCGTGAATCCCTTCAATACTATATAAATCGGAAACTACAAAGCCACGAAACTTCCATTCATTACGCAAGAGTTGAGTCAGCAAATAATGGTTCGACGTACAAGGTGTCCCATCTATCGAATTGTATGAAGTCATTACAGACAATGCCCCTGCATCTATTGCCTTACGAAAAGGAGGAAGAAAATTCTGATGCAAATCACGAATACCGACTGAAGCATAATTACCATTCTGTCCACCCTCCGGCACAGCGTATGCCAGAAAATGTTTCAAGGTAGCTATGGTAGCGTATTTTTGTGATAGATTACCTCCACCTAAACCGTCAACCATAGACGCCCCTAAAATACCACTCAACACAGGATCTTCACCAAATGTTTCTTCCACGCGGGACCAACGGGGATCACGGGTCAGATCAAGTACGGGACCGTAACTAATATGCCCACCTTGGGAACGAATTTCTTTAGCGATAACTTGACCAACTTCTTTTACTAATTCCGGTGACCAGGTAGCCGCCATTCCGATACCCGTAGGAAAAACTGTAGCACCAATTGCCATGTGCCCATGAGGGGCTTCTTCTGCTAAAAACATCGGAATTCCCAAACGAGTATTCTCCATCACATATTTTTGCAATGCATTCCCTGCTTTTGCTGCCATCTCGGAATTAAGTCCATTTGCCAGAGTTTTTTTTGTCCACGGGTCTGCACGATAAGTCGCCCAAAGCATTCCGGCATTTCTTTCTTTAATCAATTGCTTGAACTTTCCGGAAGGATGAACCTCACTACCATGGATTTCATACATTTCCCAACCTAAAGGACAAAGTAACTGACCGACCTTTTCTTCTAAAGTCATGCGGGAAAGTAAATCTGAAAGTCTTATATCTATTGACAAACTGGGATCTTTGTAAGCAGGTAACGAGGGAGAGGATTGAGTAAACCCCAAAGTACATACCATCTGTACTATCACCAAAATATACAATCGTTTTATCATAATGTTATATACAGTAAAATGACTCAATTAATTTATAGTGTATTTCTTCTAATCTTTCAAATAGAGATATTCAACCCTACTTACCCATTTCCCCTTCAAATATAACTGTATGTACAGGCTGATGAGCATCATTTGTTATCAACTTGACCTTTGCATCCAATAGATGGTTTGAAGATGATACATTTAATTCAAACAGAACCTCCAGACACTCATTTTGCTTCAAAACCTTTTCACCCCGGATATTAGTAGAAACAAATTCCGGACATTCTATTTTGCGGATAATAAGAGGATTCGCCCCTTCATTAGTAACTTTAACTTTTCTCTGAATATGCTTTTTTAATGAGATATTCCCAAAATTAAAATAAGATTGTGAACACTTCATCCGGGGAGCAGTTGCCGTGCTTACTTTTCTCATATCATCAATCACTGTACCAAAGATTTGTATAGGAGAACTGTGTACGGAATTGGCACTAATAATAATCTTATCTTTAAATGTACCGTAAAAGCCTTTTAAAGGAGAAGCTGTTATTTTTATAGTCGCACAAGATCGACCTTGAAGAGATGATGGCATAGATATCGACAAACATCCACTCTTATCCAACAGCGAGTATGACAACCTGACTATTTTATCCGATCGGTTATAGATTCTAATTTCCAATTGTTTTGGCCTCCCATTATGCTGTAACAAATCATAAGATAGAGTCATTCGGTCTGCCAGAATATCTGATGATAAAGAATAAGGATATTCATCCTCTATACGATTCATTGTATTTATCGTACCTTTTACCCAAAGAGTATTGACACTTTGCCCTGAATTAGAAACAACCCTTATACTCTTAGAGAAAAAGTTTGTTCGCCCTTTAGGATCGAAAGTTACGGTAATAGTGCCTGTATGCCCTGGTTTTACAGGTTGTTTACTATAAACAGGAATGGCACACCCACAAGTTGAAATCACTTCTTCAATCACAACAGGAGAAGTATGTATATTAGTAAAATGAAAAGTATGACTCACTTTGCCTTCTACTTCCTGAATATTACCAAAATTCCAAGTAGTAGTATCAAAACGTAATACAGTTTTTCCCTGTTGTTGAGCACATACGCCAACAATAGAGCACAGTAAAACGATCAAAGCTGACATAAAACGTTTCATCATCATTTCTTTAAGTTAATATTGGGAGTTACGTAAAAACACAATAACTCCCAATATAAAATCACATTTTAATTATCTTGAGGCAAATCATTGAATTCTGCATTCCAAATGATATTTGCCGAAGCAGGGAAAGTTAAATCACGCCCATTGCCCGAACTGTCCTTCAATGTATTTCCTTCTCCTTCATCCAATTTCCAATAGCCATATAAGTCCGACGAAGATGGAGAAGCTATTGTACGCAAGTTAGCTTTTACTTCTTCCGCCGTCAGACACTTCTTCCACATACGAATATCAGAAATCAGACCATCAAAATACATACTTGAACTTGTATTACCAAACTGAATACCAGTCAACGTATATCCCACCTTGAATCTTTGAGAAGAGGATGGTCCCCAACGTTTAGTAGGTTTTGCAGAAGCAACTTCCTCACCGTTAATATATAAACGATAAGCAACCTCAGTATTCTGGCCCGTTTTTGTTCCGTCACAAGTAATAGTCAACCTTACCCATTGATTAGCCGGCAACATTATATTTTGATTAGCCAATGTCAAGTCACATTGACGATTACCAATATTAGACGCTCCCGTTGCACCGGTCACACGTAGTTCACAACCACTAAAAACCTCATTATTATTGTTGGTATCCTTACCACGCCATGTACCTATATAATTAGTTCCACTGTGCCAATTATATGGATATACAAGCATTTCAAACGTATGTGTATTATCTTCAATCGTAACTACTTCATCATTTGCGAAACTTAACGTACGATACATATCCGTTGAATAAGAACTCATATTCAATCCCGGTATATAATCCAATTCCCCATCAATGCTAATCGTAAAATAAGAAACAGAACGAGTGTCCGTTACAAATTGTCCTACACACGTTTCATCTATTGTTGCAACAATAGGAAGCAAATATTCTTCACCTTCCACCAAACCGAACAATGATGAAAACTTAACTGATAAGGAATTGGATTCTTGCTGTCCTGCCTTCACTATCGCATTTTTAGCTTGCAACTCATAGACAAAAGCGGGCATCATCTTATAAGACGTGTTATTTGCAGCGTTATAAGCCTCTACCATACTTTCGTCCACGGCAATGTCACACAATAAAGTAGTAGCAGCAGGTTTATCCAGTTTGATAGTATAATCATAAACATAGCTTCCTGCATCCAGTATCTCCCTATAATCAATAGAAACAGGTCCTGCCTCCGACTGTGGCATCTCTATTGTCGGCAATTCAATAAAATCATTGTCATCATCCGAACAAGATGTGAATCCTACTCCTCCCAATAAAACAAGCAAAAGGAGAGTTAATCTATTTATATTGTTTTTCATTATCATACAGTCTATTCATTTATTATTACCTTATTCAAGACATTTATTCGTATCATCATAAGTCCAGTCAATCGTGATTCCATTCTTATAACTGATATCACGCTTTGACGGAGATAAATCATAGAAAGTAGTTCCTTCTCCTTCATTCATTCTCCAATAAGACACAAGCCCATTGGTAGAAGGGTCTACCCCACATACATTTGCTTTAATTTCACGAGCAGACAAAGGACGAGTCCAAAGACGCATCTCACTCAAACGACCATAAAACAATTGTGAAGATTGATAACCTTTTGAAGGCATACCGATCTGTACTCCATAAAGCGCATATTCATACGGAGCAACTGTCATTGAGTTATCTTTCTCTCCATTGATATACAATGTCAACGTACTGCCGTCATTTACCAAGGCAACAGCATACCAGGTATTTAAAGCAAAGCGAGTATTCGATGACATTTTACCCTGTTTAGTTGTTACATGCAACTGGTTCGGTTCATCCGTTCCTTCACCAAAACGAAGCAGGTTCTGGTCACATTTAAAGCCTCCATCATCAATCGCTCCCCCTTCTACAGATGCTTCACTACCTCCAAATGAGCAAACACGGGTAGTACCGGAAGCTCCGGAAGAACGGAATTTAGTGGCGTAAATCTTCACTTCCCATGTATAAGTAGGCAAAGAAGGAATAGGATCCGGAAGCAAAAATTGATAAGCCATAGAAGCCTGTCCTACATACGGAGCATGGAAACGCAATGTTCGAGATACTTTCAGGAAAATAGTACGCCCTGCTTCTATAATATCCAAATCTCCCGTCGCACTTTTTATGGTAACCGGTATCAAATAAACACGTCCCGGAACAAATTCCGAATCATCGGCAATTGAAAGAGAGGCAGCAGAAGAAATTGCCTGTCCTGCTGAAATAGTAACCTCCGGATTTTCAAATGTATATGATTTATCCGGAATGGGATAATAATTGGTTCCCATTTCCTCATTATAAGTATCAACCAGACTTGCATCAACAGCCAGATTCACCTGAATATCCGATTCAACGCGAGAAGTTGAAGTCACAGAAACAGCATACGCAGATGGAAATCCATCAATGGCGAACTTTACCAATCTATCCGAAGATGTTCCGGTCATTAACAACCCGTCACCTTTTTGAGCGGCTTCCTGGCATCCCAGCAGCATAAAAGAAGCTATTCCTATCAAAGCAGCTCCCCATATCTTTTTTATATTATTCAATGTTTTCATACCTTGCATACAAATTTAAAATTCATCCATTTTCTTCTTCCGTTTCTTGTTTAGTAGACTGTTGTACAGGCTTTCCGGCAGGATTTTGTTCCTGAATACCACGCCGAAGGCTATAATAAGGAATAGCGGCTTTCTCTTTATCACCTATAGCCTGATTAGCAGGACGAGTGGTATTGTATTCATATTCAAAATAATATCCACCGAATCCGCCTTTTCGTCCTTGTGTAGGATTCCAGCGTGCCATACCTATTACAGAATAGATTGGATTGCCCCATGAATCTACTTTATTTCCATCGGCTTCCGTAAATTCGACTCCACCATTCTGCCAGTACCATCCCATTTGTTCCGTAGCAACGAATTTTTCAGGAGGACACCAGCTGCTAAGCTGGTCAAATTTAGATTGCAAACTTTGAGCACTACCGGTGGTGTAACATTGTCGTACAAAATAATCGACATAAGGTTCTGTTTCCTTAGGAGGCAGCTGATTATAGAAGTCAACAATTAATAATTTGCCTGTACCCGATTGAGGACCGAAATAATTTCCCAATACCTTTATAAACTTTGTAAAGTTATCATTTTGCAACCAGTCGCCTTCCGGTTCGTAGTCCAAGTCCAAACCATCCAGATCATTACGCAACACACATCTCGCAAGATGCAAAGCATAAGCCTCGATACCTGCGTCGGTTTTAGGAAACTCCGTACTTCCAATACGGCAAATCGTACACATCACAACGCGAGTCCCCTTTACTGTACGGATATAATTCATTTCCTCATAAGCAGTCGGCAAATAACGCTCGTTATAATAACTCGTTTCTACATAAGCCGGATTGTTGGAAGGAATACCTGACCACAGACTGACAATGTCCAGACTATCCGGCAGACCAGTGAAATGAAGCCCCTGCGAAGGAGATGCTTCTGAAGTATAACCGGCATACCAGCCGAAACAAATAGCATGATCTGTTTTCTTATATTCACGCAGGTTCTGATAATATTCTTCATTATAAGTATTAGCTGCCTGTATAACTTCCGGTTCAATATCCGTATCACAACCACTCACAACAAATGTCAAGAGATAGGTGAACAAAAAATATACATAATTTCTTTTCATATTCTGCATTATTTAAGTAACCAATTATTTATTAGGCACATCCCACCACAATCTGACACCCGGGTTATCTACGCCACCTAAAAGTGTGATGCCTTTATCCAACTCTGTTCTATTCGTATTATATTCCGATTCCGGATAAGGTAATCTGCGGATTTGTATATTTGTGTCTACAGAACCTCCGGAACTTTCGTTCACAACAACCGGAAATACTTTCGGATAACCGGTACGGCGGAACTCTGTCCATGCCTCTTGTCCCACCGGATAAAGAGCAATGTACTTTTGAGTAATGATTTGTTCCAGATTTGTTTTAAAATCTCCCGATTCATCCCAAGCGATAGAAACAGTCCCCAAAGCATCCATGGAATGAGATGATGTCACCGGATCCTCATAATTGGCAGGCACATATCCACCCGCCGCAGTTCTTGTCAGATACGCGTCAGCTCCTGATACACCATGTTCATCAAATGACATTCTTATTCCATCTTCATAATACTTTTTAGCATCGGCATTCGTTCCCCAACGCAAAGCATATTCCGCCAACAAGAAATATGATTCAGATGAACGCATCCACACTACATTGGAAGTAGCGGTTGCCTGTGGTTCGGCAAAGATTCCTGTTATATATTTATCCTTACTTACGTCCTTTGACATTCCGGCTCTTATACCCCGATATTTTCCACCCGTACCTGCCTCGAAGTAAGCAGAAAGTCGTGGATCCTGATAACCATTCATGTATGAATCCAGCGTCGCTCCCATACAAATATCATCCCATCCTTTCAGAATATACAGAGGACTTTCATAAGTCGCTATCGGAGTAATATGCTGAAGTTCTGCTAAATCAGACTTCACATTCATCAATCCATAACTATTGCCAATAGCCAGTTGGGCTTCACTTTTTGCCTTTGCTTCATCCACATAGGCAAGATGCAATGCAAGACGCAAACGAAGTGAATTGGCAAACTTTATCCAAGATGTAACATCACCGTTGAACACACAATCCCATGATGACAAAACTTTACTTCCGGATGCAGCATAACTATCCAAGTTATTGATAGCTCCATCCAATTCCTCAAAGAATCTGTAATAAACATCCTTTTGCGAATCATAAGGCACTTCTTTTGAAACTCCAAAATTCAAATAAGGAATAGGCCCATAGGTATCTGTCACACGGTGCATTGCCGCTACTTTCAGAATCTGCGCCATAGAAAACCGGGGATCTTCGTCATTGTTAATCGCTTTTCTTATTTCACGCCAGGCATTCATAGTCGTCAGGTAATTGGTAGTGAACATATCACCATACCAACTTCTTTTATCCCAATTGTAACGACCGGCAGAATTGATACTGGGAGCAGGAAAACCAAAATAGCCGACATAGCCATCTCCACCCATCACTTCCACAGTCTGATATCTGTCCGAACCGATATTAAGTCCCGGTTGTGCTACCACCAGTACGTTCTGCTCCATCTGTAAAAGAAGAGAACCTGTTCTCACATTATCCCAATCCGTCATCTCATCGGTTGCTTCATTAGGATTGGTATTGTACTCCAGAAAATTCTTCGTACAACCTACATTTATCATGATTACTCCAAGGAGTAAGTAGTAGTTCCTTACTTTAAAAAACTTACGTATGTTCATCATTATTTTTTTTAAAGGTTATCCAATTAGAAAGAAATCTTTGCAGAAAATCCCATCGATCTCAAACTCGGTTGCATGAAATAGTCCATACCCTGGTTATAAGTACCTGTGCTTGCGGTAGATTCCGGGTCAAATGGAGCCTTACAATACAGCATCCATAAATTACGTCCTACAAAGGACACATTCAATCCAGAAATCCATTTACACCATTTATTGATCGGAATATCATATCCCAATGTCAATTCTCCCAAACGAACATTCGTCATACTATATACATACATAGAACCTACATAACCTGTACCATTAGCTCCGATAGTCTGATACCATGTCTGGGCATCAAGCATCTGACCGTTTACTTTCACGCCACCATTATCCCGCGCTTCTGCCGATGTTTTAGACACTCCATAATAGTCCATTACAGCTTGAGTGGCAGAAACTCCGATACCACCTACACGGGCATTCAACATAAATCCGAGACTGATTCCTTTCCAATTAAATTCATTTCTCCAGCTAAGAGTATATTTCGGATTGGTATTACCAGCATAGACATAATTATTCTTATCTGTTTCCAATGTACCCGTCATTGAATTCATCCAGATATGTCCATGCTCATCAGTTCTCATTGTATTCACATATACATCTCCCATAGAGCCCCCTACTGTTAGCCGTTGTTTGGCACCGCCTAATGAATAAACATCCATTTCGTCCAGATGTACTGTCACTCCCAACTCTTCATTTGTATATTCAGGGAGTAATTGGTCAATGCGGTTTCTGTTGAGCGACCATAGTAAAGTTGTTTTCCAATCTACAGGCCCTATATTCTGTTTAAAGCCAAGAGCTAACTCAATACCTTTATTCGTTACTTTACCTGCATTTACATATAATTTAGAATATCCGGTTGTTGTAGAAATTTCCGGACTGAAGAGCTGATTCTCCGTATATGTCTTATAAGCTGTCACGTCCAGTGTCAGTTTATTATCAAACAGACCTAAATTAAATCCTCCTTCCCATGAATGAGTTCTCTCCGGTTTAAGGTCTTTTATCGGGAAATAAGAAGTGGTATTCAATCCTCCCAACACTGCGTACGTAGTGATAGCTCTGAATCTTTCCGGTGCATTACCCACCTCACTATATGAAAGGCGAACCTTTGCATAAGAAAGAATGTTAGATTTCATTGTAAACATATTAGTCAGAATTGCTGAAGCACCGATAGAAGGATATAATATGGAAGAATGGTTTGTTCCTGCCAAAGCAGATATCCAGTCATTACGTAACGAACCATCTACATAAACCATGCCCTTATATCCTAATGAGAATGTTCCGAATAAAGAATTGGTACGGTCGTGATAGTTCGTATTTTTATAGGTTAATTTACCGGAAACATTCGCATTGTTAGAAGTAAACAGATTAGGAATGGTCAGTAATCCTCCTCCAAAATTAAGCTCCTTATAATCCAAATCCAATAAACTGGCACCTAAAGATGCTGTCAGATTCCATGTGTCGTGATAGAAATATTTATTGATATTCAACATGGCATCCGCATATATCTGACTGGTATTCTTGTTCGATTGCACGTATGCTCCTTTATCCGAGTTTTCAGCAATCACATTCAAAGTGGAAGCATACATTTTCTTTTCCGAGTTGATAGTTTCCTTATCCAGTTTCACGCGTCCGGAAACATTCAACCAATCTGTTATCGTATATTTTAGTGAACCGCTTGCCAGAAAACGGTCTTTCTTGTTGGTATACATATTCCGGTTCGTAATCCAGTAAGGATTCTGCATGGATAATCCATTTTCTTTCAATGGCCAAAACTGTGTTTTTATGTTACGGTCTACATCATATCGTTCATAATACTGATATTTCAAGAAATCATCACCGCGCGGAAATAAATAAACGGGAACCAATGGATTGGCATACTCTCCTTGCGACAACATATTCTGTTCCTTTACATTAGAATACATAAAACTTAAATCCATCGTCAGTTTATCATTCAGCATAGAGGTCGTGTTACGAACAGAGAAATTATATCTGTCCAAGTCATTATTCTGAATGATACCCCGGGCATTCACAGCACCTACGGATACATAGGTTTGATTTTTTTGTGTCCCTGTAGTCAGACTTACAGTGTTTGCTACATTGTAACCTGTCTGGAAAAAATCTTTAACTTCATAATCGGTAGGAGATGACAATTTAGATGCCCAACTATACCACTCTCCAGTTTCCGAACCATACGTATTCTGGAATTCCGGCAATCGGAATGGTGAATAGAAGGTTGAATTATTACTGTAAGTCAATCTGGTTTTATCTACAGCCCCTTTCTTCGTTGTGATAAGTACCACACCATTGGCAGCAGCCGAACCGTATAGTGCAGCGGCGGCCGATCCGCTAAGTACTGAAATTGATTCTATATCATCAGCGTTGAAGTTAGCCAATCCGTCACCGGATTGTCCGGCACCTGTATACTGATCGTCAGGTTGTTCACCTGATATATTAGCCAAAGGAACTCCATCTACTACATATAGAGCGTTGTTATTACCGGATATAGACTTCGTACCACGCATTACCACACGGGCACCACCTCCAATACCGGATGAACTTGCATTAATATTCACACCCGCCACCTTACCGGCAAGACTGCTCATCACATTCATATCTTTCGCCTTTGCCACTTCGTCCCCGCCAATCTGCTGCACATTGTATGTCAAAGACTTAGTTTCTCGTTTAATGCCCAAAGCCGTTACAACAACCTCATTCAAGACTTTGGTATCTTCCGTCATCACAATGGAAAGCGATTTATTATCTGCAACCTTCACCTCTTGAGAAGCATATCCAATATAAGAGATCTCCAATACCGCTCCCTTTTTAGCTTGAATCTGAAAGTTTCCGTCGAAGTCTGTAATAGCACCGGTAGTTGTTCCTTTTACTTTCACATTCACTCCGATCAAAGGTTCTCCTTTTGTATCTTTCACTGTACCTTTTACCTGAATAGTCGGATCTTGCTCTGTTACATTCAATTTATTGGTAGACAAGATAATCTGCTTATCAACCACTGTATAAGTAATGTTGGTTCCTTTAAACACCTCATCAAGAATATCCAGTATCTTACCTGAATTGTTTCTCACAGAAACAATACGGTTCTTCTGAATTGTTTTATCATTATAAAGGAAAACATAGTCGGACGTCTCCTCTATTTTATTCAGTACCTGTTCTACAGATACATTGTTCATTGAAATGGCAACCCGCGTTCGCTGGGCATAACCATCTTCGGCAGAAAGTTGTAATACTACTGCGAAAAGTAGTGCTAGACTAATCCTCATAACTAAAGGAAGTTTTAGATTTAAAGCATATTTAGGACATAATGCTGTAAATGAATGATTTTTTTTCATACATTTGTGGCTAACTAAAGTTTATTACTAAATGAACTATGGTTTGATTCCGGCTAGTGTTTGCGAGACCTTGTACCGTGAATCTGGAAAATTCGGAGGAAGACAGCTGTTGGTAGCAGCTTTCTTCCTTTTTTCTTTTATTCTCTTGTGTTATTCCATGGGCTTTTATTTTAAGGGTTACTACTCTAATATAAATCTACTCTAATTTTAGTCTTTGATAATGTATCATCTGCCTGTTGTTGCGGTTCTTCAATTTTCCATTTTAAATCGGCAGACCTGGCCAGATAATCCAATATCTGCGACAGAGTTTCAGTCCGGAAAGTAGCCCGATACTTATATTCTTTTCCAGACCTATTGTTAAACTGAATTTCTACATTGAAATGTCGTTCCAGACGCTTCAGGATTTCTTCTAATGAAGCATTTCTGAAAATTAGTTTTCCATCTTTCCAAGCTATCTTTCCATAGACATCCACTTTATTTTTTTTCGACTTTTGACTCTGTTTGTCGTAAAGCAACTGTTCTCCAGGAGCCAATGCTATTGTTTCCTGATCGGGAGTTATCACATTTACCTTACCCTTTTCCAATACTGTTTCTATATAATTATCATCCTCATAAGCAGCTACATTAAATTTAGTTCCATACACATATATGCTCAAGCCATTCGGAGTATTTACATAGAAAGGACGATCTTTGTCTGCCTGCACTTCGAAATATGCTTCACCCTTCAGTTCTACCAACCGGTTGTCTTTCTTGAAAGTGGTAGGATAACGCAATGTACTACCTGCATTCAACCATACTACAGAATGATCCGGAAGTTCATAACGTATGACAGAACCGGTAGCGGTTACCACCTCTGCATATTTCTCGTCGGTTTCTGTTCCACTAAAATATAAATATCCCAAAACCAGAGAAGAGAGAAATAAAGGTATAGTCAGAAATGCTGCATAACGCATCAGTTGATTATACATGTTCTTTCTTCTATTAGTTTTTATTTTGGTTTGTGCTTGATAATAGGCACCCAATACATCAATGGATTCCATTTCTTTAATATCATCTCCCAATGCTTGTGCTTTACGGAGCAATGATTCCGGACTCATATTTTCCATATTTTCTTTCAAAATCTTATCTTTTAATTGTAATTACACTTATAATACAACTGAAGTAATTGGAAAAGGACAGCAAAAACAAACTTTTTTTATTTTATTTTTCGAGCCATGCCAAATTGAAGCGGTAATGCAATCGGCTACTAAGGATATGAACCACATTATCAGGAGTTTGTGTTCCTGCAAGATAGCCACGTGGTTCAGCATGATTTTCATCCATTTCGAAATATCCCGTCCATGCTCCACCGTTTAAAAAACGATATTCACCGTCCGTCAGTAGTTTTCTTACCGGCCATGTTTTTCCCTCATCGTAGGAAAGAGCCGCATACATGCCATATCCTTTCTTCACATTTCCATTTTTATCCTTAAATTCCAGACCACGTTCTTCCAAAGGCGTACGTTGCGGATGGTCTGTAAAAGAAACCAATAGCAAAGGCCCTTCATTCAGTCTCATTAAAACAAGACGCTGGCCTCCGTCAATAGGAGGGAGTTCGCTTGCTACATATTTCCAGGTCTTTCCCATATCATCTGATATGCTCATTGGCATTCGGAGCTTTCCTTCTTTATTCCGTATGCTATTACCACGCCCCATAGCCATCAAACTTCCGTTCCCTAATTGTACAATTCCCGCATGGATACCTGCGATTGTACTTCCCGTTCCTCCTTCTTTGAAATCCGGCAAAGGAGCGCCATCCCAAGGATCGCACCATGTTTTTCCTCCATCTTTACTGATTTGAACAGCTGCCCCATCATGACTGCCAGGACCCGCATCACAGGCTTGAACCAGCCATCCCTCACGTGTGCGAATCGTACCAGCTATTACCTGATGACGTTTGGTATGTTCGGGAGCTATCAGTTTAGGAGTGCTCCATGAAGCACCGTTATCTGTACTGGTACGTAGTACCATTGCGAGATTCTGCCAGTCACCCGATGCTTCCACTCCATTGATATGATACAATTTTCCTTTCCCGTCATTGAGCAAAGCGCTTCCTGTCATATTCCGATCCGGAACTTTAAAGAATAAAGAAGCCACATCCCAATCAGTATGCCCGGCACGCAAGCGGGAACCGAGTACTACCATCCCTCTCCCATTCTCTTCATTTGCAGAAAACCATATTGCCAGCAAATCTCCATTATCACACCAGGTAACTGCAGGCTGATGATTATGCAGATAAAATGGGGTATTCGAATCACATGCCGGACGTACCACAAATGGTATCGGAGGCAAAAATATCGGTGTGACAGCAGATACTTTTTTCCATTTTATAGATGCATTTTTTACAGATTCCTGATTGAACGGGACAGGGGCAGATGTTCCCGATACATTCAAACGAGTATCGGCTTCCACAATTCTAAATCCAGTTTGGGAATGTTTATCTTCCGGAAGCATAGCCAGTCGATTGGCACTTCTCAAGTATTTCTCCGGGGTGTGATGACTCCCTCCTCTAGTGACCCGAAACTCTCCTGCCAATGGTCCTGCCGGGTCTTTCTGCTTTTCTGCGGAATAAGAAGCATACCAATCCAAGCACCATTCTTCCACATTTCCATGCATATCATAAAGCCCGAATGTATTAGGAGGAGTCTGAGCTACTTTTAAAGATACCGGATCAAAGTCACGAACCACTTTTTGATTCCGATGATAAACTGCAGGTAACCCGTCTCCTGTAGAAAATAGTGTGTATGTGCCTGCCCGACAAGCATATTCCCATTCCGCTTCTGTTGGCAAACGATAGTTTTTGCCTTCTTTCCGGCTAAGCCATTCACAAAAGGCAACAGCATCGGAATAACTCACATTGACGACTGCTTCATCATCTTCCAGCGAAACACCGTTTTTTCCTCGTAATGCCCGATGTTCCGGACGGAATGATTCATATTGCGCATTCGTTATTTCAGTGATTCCCATACGAAACGGGCGAGAGATTATTACCTGATGGATAGGAGCCTCATCAAAATCTTCGCCTAATCCGTCACTTCCCATATAAAAACTTCCGGCAGGTATTTCAGCCATCGGAATAAAAGACTTGGAAACTCCTTGAGAATGTATTGGCAAACAAAAGGTTATAGCCAATAAAAAAAACTTGTTTTTCATATTTTAATCCCGTTTATATATAATACAATCAACCTATATACAAAAGGACAGCCTCATCTGATTATTTTCTATTCATTAGTGTTGAAAGCAAAAAAAAGAATCGAAAATTAGGCTTTGATAATTATCTTATTATATATTTGCAACGAAATGAAAAACTACAGAACCTCAAAATAATGAAAATATCTTTTTCTAAACAGACTAAAGAACGGGCTTTCAAACAACTTTATGAGGAGTATTATGCCCCATTTTGTTTGTATGCAAAAAGGTTTGTTGATGATAAAGAAACACGTGAAGACATCGTTTCGGATGTATTCACCTCATTATGGGATAAACTGGATACTGATTCTTTTGATCTTCAATCGAACACCGCATTAGCTTACATCAAAATGTGCGTAAAAAATAGCTGCCTGAATTTCCTGAAACATCAGGAATATGAATGGAGCTATGCGGAAAATATACAGAAGAAAGCTCCTGTCTATGAAACAGAACCGGATAGTATATATACTCTTGATGAGCTATACAGAATGTTGTATGAGACATTAAACAAACTTCCCGAAAACTATCGAACGGTCTTTATTAAAAGTTTCTTTGAAGGCAAAACTCATACAGAGATTGCAGAAGAGATGAATCTTAGCGTGAAGTCTATCAATCGATATAAACAAAAAACGATGGAACTTTTACGTAATGAATTAAAGGAGTATATGCCACTATTACTCTTGTTATTTCTTCGTGCATAATCTACATCCTCATGTTCTCTTCCTGGTATATGCCTTTCTTTTGAAAAACAGTCGTACTCTATATATGTATTAGTCCTGTTGTTTATATCACTCTGCTTAATAGTTAGCAGGGGCTTACTTGTGTGGACAGATAAGCTATCAGTTGTGAACAAATCCGTTTACGGTTGTAAACAGATTTGTTCACATGGGTGAGCCCTTGTAAAACATTAGAGCTTAACAAAAGAATACCTAAGTATCAATGTATGATATATAGGGAAATATAGTATAAATTAGCTGGGAACAAGACGAGCCAGGGTGAGGGTAACTTTTTACCCTCACCCTGGCCTCACCTCTACCCTCACACTTGAAACACCGATGAATAAAGGGATTGAATCAAGGTGTGAGGGTGTGAGGGTAAAACGTCATCAACATTTGTTTGGCTAAGATGCGACACTCTGCCCGGTTTATTTTTCCGTTCTCTGTTTGCGGAATGGATTCTATTGTCAATATATGCTTGGGACGATAATAAGGTTCCAGTATTTCATGTAGTTTATTTCCGATTTCTTCTGTGTCGGGCTGATCTGCCAATAATAAAGTGACAGCCTGCCCTAAGCGCTGATCCGGAACTGAAGTAATGACAAAGGACACAGGAATAAACGGGCGGAGCAACTTCTCCATCTCCTCTGCTTGAATCTTAATTCCTCCACTGTTAATCACATTGTCTTTCCGGCCTAGAATCATAAAACTTCCATCGGGATAGATACGTGCAATGTCATTGGTCTGCAATGTTTCGTCACATACCAAAGGGGCATCAATGATTAATGTATTCTCTGCGGATAAAGACAATTTTACTGAAGGAAATGGATAATAATGTTCTGAAGCCGATGCTCCGTTCAGACGACGAAGGGCAATATGCGACAAAGTTTCAGTCATGCCATAAGTGGAGTAAACGGCAGTCGGAAGATGGTTTATCTCCGTTTCCAGAGCCTCATCAACAGCTCCGCCTCCTATAATCAGAATATCCGTTTGTTTTAATCGCTCTTTTTCTTCGGGAACCTGCATCGTGTTATAAACTTGCAATGGGACCATTGCCACAAATCTCAAAGGTTCTTTTATATCCGCCAACGGATGACCGGAAGCAGGACGAACAATCAGGTTCAAACCTGCAACCAATGAACGTACGACCACCATCATTGCACCGATATAACGAAGATTCATACATAATAATGCCGACTCACCTTTCTTCAAATTCAGAAATTCACAAGTCAGACGCGCACTTTGCATCATTTGATCCTTGCGTACCATCAGTTCTTTAGGTATACCCGTGGAACCCGATGTATGAACCGTGATGACAGGAGAGCCATTAAACCATTCGTTCAGGAAAAGATATAAATCCCAATAAGCAGAAGAATGAGCTTCTGCTCCTCCTGCTATCAATTGGCTTATATCTTCAAAAGTGTATTCTTTTCCTTCCAGTAGCAAGCGCTGTTGTTGTCGATCGAATATCATCTGAATATCCTTTAAATACCACTAAATACCATCATTTACAAAACCACAGGCAATCTTTTCTGATTTCAAGAGGCACTTCTATATTGTCAGTAAAGAGCATACCCGTTCCCAATCCTTGTGGCAACGGATTATTGAATGTTGCACACCAATGGGCGATAGCGTTCAAACCAATGTTGGACTCTAAAGCGGAAGTGATCCACCAGCCGATATGTTGCTTTTCCGCTTCCATAATCCATTCATCCCCTCCGCATATTCCTCCGTGGAGAGATGGTTTAATGATGATATATTGCGGACGGATGGTTGCCAGCAGTTTCTTTTTTTCTTCCAGCGTGTTGCATCCTATCAGCTCTTCATCCAATGCTATCGGCAACGGAGATTCAGAAGTGAGCCGGGCCATTTCCTCCCATTGTCCGGCACGGATCGGCTGTTCGATAGAATGTAAATCAAATTCTGACAGACGTTTCAGTTTTTCCATTGCATCACCCGGAGAGAAAGCACCGTTTGCATCTACACGCAACTCTATTTCTTTAGAAGAGAAATGGGTACGAATATGACGTAACAACGCCAATTCTTTTTCAAAATCGATAGCACCAATCTTTAGTTTGACACAACGGAATCCGGCTTCCATCTTTTTCTCGATTTGGGATAACATGTGATCAAAATCTCCCATCCAGATCAGGCCGTTGATTGGAATCCCTACCTCTCCACGTGAAAAAGCCGTATCGGATAAAGCCCAACTCCCTGCAAAGAAATGCCAGATAGCCGTTTCCAAACCAAATAAGATGGAAGGATATTGGCATAAAACATCCTTATCCCACATTCCTTGTTCTTTCTCTACTTGCCGACAAATTCTTTTTAATATATCTTCATAATCAGGGAGATCATCACAACTTAAAGCGGGCAAAGGCGCGCACTCTCCAATTCCCACTCTACCCGGAAAGTCAGGAGAAGTAAAGTGAAGATACCAGACTTTTCGGGTAGTATATATTCCCCGGGAAGTTCCCGCGGGTTGCTTGAAATGAAGCAACCGGGGAATAATATCTATCTTACAATCCATAATGAATATCTTTTCAATCTGCTAATTACTGCACAATCAGTCTTTCATTAGCCTATCATTTTTAAGGGAATTTCGGATATTGTTTGAAGTTCGGTTTACGTTTCTCCAAGAACGCATTCTTGCCTTCCTGTGCTTCATCCGTCAGGTAATAAAGTAATGTTGCGTCACCTGCCAACTCCTGAATACCTGCCTGACCATCCAGTTCGGCATTCAATCCCGCTTTAATCATGCGCAAAGCCAACGGACTAAGCAACATCATTTCTTCCGCCCACTGCACGTATTCATCTTCCAGTTGTTCCAAAGGTACTACCTTATTCACCAATCCCATATCCAATGCTTCCTGTGCATTATACTTCCGGCAAAGGAACCAAATTTCACGTGCTTTCTTCTGCCCTACCACGCGTGCCAGATAAGATGCACCGAATCCGGCATCAAAGCTACCCACGCGAGGACCTGTCTGACCGAAAATGGCATTTTCCGAAGCAATGGATAAATCACATACTACATGGAGCACATGTCCGCCACCAATGGCAAAGCCGTTCACGGCAGCAATCACAGGTTTCGGAATACTACGAATTTGCTTTTGTACATCCAATACGCTCAAACGAGGCACACCGTCTTTCCCGATATATCCGCCACGTCCTTTCACATTCTGGTCGCCTCCCGAACAGAATGCCTTATCACCGGCTCCGGTAATTACAATCACATCAATATCCGCTTCTTCACGGCAAATGCGCAATGCATCACTCATTTCGGCAGTGGTAGTCGGGGTAAATGCATTCCGATAACGTTCACGGTTGATCGTGATACGGGCAATTCCATTATAATAATCAAAAAGAATATCGTCGTATTCTCTGATGGTTGTCCACTCTCTTTGTGTTGGCATAATTTATTTTTGTTTTAATTGATGATAATAATTCTTCAACATACGTGCATCCTTGTTTTTGTTGGTAAACACTTCCAGAAGCACAGGTTGTTCCATAGTTTCCGGCTGGGTGAAAGTTTTCATTGCTTCAGTCAGCTCTTCATCATTTTGCGCTTGTAGATAAAGGAAGCCACGTTCCTCTGCCCAGCCTTTAGCTGACGTTTTATGGACTGCTGCAATAAATTTATGTGAGGTGCCCGACATATCCAATCCCGGTAAAGTATGGAAAATCTCTCCTCCTCCGTTATTTAATAAAAGGATACGCAGGTTGGAACGGACGTTGATATTCCACAACGCATTCATATCATAGAAGAAACTTAGATCTCCGATAGCTATGAAATTCAGTTTGTCGGAAGCTGCCGCATAACCGACAGCGGTAGACAACGACCCTTCAATACCACTCGTTCCCCGATTGCAACAAACTTCAATCGTGGAAGGGATCGAATATAGTTGTGCATAACGAACTACCGAACTGTTTGCCAGATGCAATGCGCAGGACTCCGGCAAAGCTTTCAATAATGTACCGACAGCCAACATTTCCGAATAAGCAAACTCCGGTTCGGGAATAATCTTACAATAATTCTCCCATACACGGGGATAGTCAGGAGTCCGGTTATCCAGCAGGCTGGCGATCTTCTCCAGAAACTCGAACGGGTCCATTTCGATCACCGTAGTTAATGAGCCGTACAAATCAACCACCTCACCGTCCGGCGATACGTGCCAATGTTCTTTAGGCGGATGCTGACGGAGAAACTTCTTCAATCGTTTGGAAACCACATGTCCTCCGTAAGTAATCAGCAATTCGGGCACCATCTGGTCTATCTTCTCTTCGGGCATGGCATAAAGTGCCGCATCGAAATTCTTTACCGGAATACCGGGAACTGTCTGATTGCCGATATGTTCCGTCAACCAGGCAAAATGTTTATATAATAACTTGATATATCTTTTTTCAAACAGGTAGATAAGGTTCATCTGGCCGATGATAATCATGCGCTTCTGATATTTATTCATCCGGTCGACCAGATCATTATAATCACGGTCATAGACGTTCAATCCCTGATAACGGGTTATCACACGTACTTCCGGGAGTGCATCTACCGTGAATTGAAACAGCGGTTCGGAAATAGGAACATTGATATGCACCGGCCCTTTTCCATGATGATTCGTCTCCAGCAAAGCTTCATTCACCAGGCGATTACAATACCATTCATCTTCTTCCGTATGAATCTCCGGAAGATTGACCGACTTCTTTACCAGCGTTTGAAACACACCCGGTTGCGGCACTGTCTGTCCATCCATCTGTCCGATCCAGGCAGCGGGACGGTCTGCTGAAATGACAACTAAAGGAACATTCTGATAAAATGCTTCCGCTACAGCCGGATGAAGATTTAATAATGCAGTACCGGAAGTGCAGCACACAGCAGCGGGCTTACCACCATTCAACGCAAGACCAATAGCAAAATAACCGGCACTCCGTTCATCCGTCACTGCATAACAGGTGAAGTTCGGATGATTAGACAAAGTATGTACGATGGGCGTATTACGACTACCCGGACACAACACAACCTTAGTAATCCCGTGCGCCTCGAGCAACGCAACCAACTGGAGTATGTTCTTCTTGTCTGTATACATGATGATAATTATTAGTAGTTTATGATTTTAAAGGAGGCGTTGCAATCAGCCGTTTGATGGTTTGCAACTTCTTTTCCGTTTCCAGCCATTCGTCATTCAATTCCGAAGAAGCCAGTAGTCCACCGCCGGCATAAAGAGTCAGTTGTTCATCTTTAATATGCATACAGCGCAGATTCACATAGATGTCAGTTCGCCCTTCCGGGTCCAGCCAACCGATAAAACCGGAATAATAACGGCGGTCGTAACCTTCGTTCTGCAATATAAACCGATAGGCTTCTTCTTTCGGTAAACCGCATACAGCAGGCGTTGGATGCAACACTTTCAAGAGATCTCCCAAACCTTTGTTATCTTTCAAAGAAAACCGGAAATCTGTTTTCAAATGTGACAAAGCACCTGCATAAGCCGGATAAGGCCCGTTCTCCGTAGAATGAATGCCCAACGATAGGAGTTGGCGACGAATATAAGAAGCGACATAATCCTGCTCTTTCCGGTTCTTTTCATCCCACACTTGCGGCAGTCTGCCATCTTGTAAAGGCTGCGTTCCGGCTAACGCAACCGTATGCCATTCGTCTTTTTCACCTGATAAAATGATTTCAGGAGTGCTTCCCAGCCAGATACCCGTCTGCGGAGTGTAGCACAAGTATATATATGAATGAATATAACGCCTGCACGCTGCACGAAATATAGACAAAGGAGAAAAACCGGATACTTTATCAATAGTAAGATGACGTGAAAGTACTAATTTATCAAAAGTATTATCACGCAAAGCATTTATAAAGGTATGAAAGCAGGAGGCATATTCCTCCGTAGAAGAAGTCAGGAACGATTCTTGTCCTTGCATCCGCAAAGCGACTTCCCGTTCTTCTGCCGTATCATTGTCAATCGGCAAAGGTTGCCCCCACTGATCGGGTTGAATCAATACGACAGGACACGTCTCACTCACCTGAAACGGAGCAATTACAAATCCTCTCTGTCCATTCAGTTCTTTCAAATCGTATATCAAACGGACCGCTCCTTCCGCCTGTGTCAACAGACGGGGAACTTTCTCCCCGGGAATGCGGTAAACAGCAAACGGCTGCTTCCGCTGAATAAATGCATCAATAGTTGTCAAATTACTTATTTCTTCGTCGGTCATCTCTTTTTCATCACACTGTTGACTACCCGTATGGAAGACACTAGTTTGTTTGTTGAAGTAAACACGTCTACATTCCATACATGGGAGGAACGTCCCTTATGTACAACTGTTCCTACTGCACGCACTGTATCTCCTTCATGTGCAGAAGATATGTGGTTTCCACTGACCTGCATTCCTACTACAATCTCGTCCGGCTGGCAAAGAATCATTGAACCGAGTCCGGCAACTGTTTCCGCCAATGCAAGAGTAGCCCCGCCATGCAAAATGCCAAAAGGCTGACGGGTACGATGGTCTACCGGCATTGTTGCTTCCACACGGTCTTCGTCGGCATAGGTATATTGAATTCCCAAGTTTCCCATCAATGCGTGGCGTGCCTGCGCATTCAGTTGGTCAAGGGGAATTTCGGCTGCACGCACTTCGGATATGATAGCCTTCTCCACTGCAACGGCCACTCCGTCTTCCTCATTCGAAGCAGTCACATAATCGGCACAGGCTTTCACCGAGTCTTGTGAATGTCCCATAGCTATGCCCAGCCCCGCCAATTGAATCATTGTTACGTCACACACACCGTCGCCCACAGCAATCACTTCCTCACGCTTCATACCTAGCACCTCCAGCAAAGCACCCAAAGAATTGGCTTTGTCGATGGCGCAGGGAACTACTTCCAGAAAATAGGGCTCCGAACGGAATACGTCCAACGCCCCATTCAGTCGTCTCTTCCAGTGATCTTCCAAACCAAGCAATGCTTCTTCGTCATCGCTCACCAGCATACACTTACAAGGAGCAAAATCAACGGCAGCAGAAAATTCTTCTTCTTTGATTATTTGCAGGTCATTCAACCGGGCTTCATTTTGGATATGTTCATTTTCAGGAGAATCCGTTATGATCGTATCATCATGATAAGTGAATAAGGCAAAACCGTTTTTACGGGCTTTCTTTTCCAGATACGGCAACATTTCGGGATTAATCCGACGTTCAAACAGAATTTCCCCGTTTTGTGCGTTGATAATCTGACAGCCATTATAGGAAAGGATAAAACCTCCATAGTTTCCAAGTTCGAGCATCTTGGCCAGCGGCATCAGGCCATAAGTCGGTCTGCCGGATGCCAGCACAATACGCACTCCCATTTGCTGAACCTTCAACAGGGCAGCCAATGTACGCTTACTAATTTCTTTCGCATCATTGAGGAGTGTTCCGTCTACATCAAGAACCAATAATTTATACTTCATGATTACACGATTTTGATTTAGATTACAAAGGTAGGAAATTGAGTGAACGACAGAAAGCGTAAACAGATAAAATTACTTTAATTTCACTCTCTCAAACGCATTTCCAGATAATCGCGAAGAATTCGGGCGTGATTATACACCGGTTCTTTTGAAGCATAAAGTAGTGTTATCACCGGATGTGGTTTAATAAGAGTCAGAAAATCAGCCATTGATGGAGAAGCATCCAGCTCTTTTTGATACTGCGTGACAAAATCTCCCCAATGTCCGGGAATATCTTCATGAAACCATTTACGTAATGTAGGGGATGGTGTTATGTCTTTTGCCCAATAATCGTATTTCAACCATTCTTTCTTCATTCCGCGTGGCCATAATTTATCTACCAACACCCGGTATCCATCTGTTTCTGAAAAATCTTCGTAAACCCTCTTTATCCTTACCTGTATCATTTCCATTAATATTTAGTTATCAATAGATAAACCGGGAAAAACGAAAATTGTTTAGTAGAACTATTTAATTCCTCAATGTGTCCTGCGCTTTTTTAAATTCATAAGGAGTCATTCCCGTCTTTTTCTTAAAAAGGTTATATAATATCGGGGCACTATTAAATCCGGATTCATCAGCGATGGCACGTATGGTATAGTTAGGATATTTTTTCATTAGCTTGATCGCATAATTAATACGCAGTCCGTTGATGTACCCATTGAAATTAGTTCCGGTGCATTCTCTTATCATCCGGGCAAAGCGTGCATTATTCAGATGTACAATCTGCGCCAAATCTTCTCTTGAGAGCTCTGGAGAAAGATATAGCTGTTTTTGAACGACTGTATGATTTAATTCCTGGAATATTTTCTTGTTCTCCTCTTCTTCCCCACTTTCTTTGTCTGTTTCGTCCAAAAGTTCATCCTGTTCTTCAGGAGAAATCAATTCCGGTTCCAATTCTGATGAAACCTCCTGTTCCTCGTACACTTCCAATAACTGATTACCATCTTTTTTATTGGCAAATTTCTCGTTTATCAGTTTGGCAAGCATCCTGTTTTTATACTCGATTATATGGTTGAAACGCCACAAACGCCAAAGTATAAACAGGGTCAGCACTACAATACACGCCAAAAAGCAGAGTGAAACATTCCTTATTTTTAGCTGTGAGGCTTGCTCGGCGATGTATTCTTCTTTTTCGGAAGCACCGTACATCGCGTTCAATTCTAATGCAGCATTTTTCCTGTCGGTACTGTTAATGCTATCCGTTATTGCAATGATGGTTTCACGTATTTCTGCGGCTTCTTTATAACGATTCAGCCCCAGATATGCCTGGACTTCCTTATTAAGTATAGTTAAATATTGAGCGTTCAAGGTATCCCGCTGTGTTCTCAACAATTCTTTAAAGTCCTTACAGTTGTCTATTACTGTCTCATATTGTTTGGAAAGAATCAAATAAGGAATCGAATACATCTTGCCATCCGGAGTATGAGATTCTTTTATTGCCAGATATTTTTGATAATATCCTTCTGCTTGCGTATATTTCTTTTCTAAATAAGAAATATAGGCCAATTTTGCATATAAATAGCTATATTGACCATCAATGTAGCCTTCGGGAACCTCCGGTACTTTCTCTAATTTTTTAAGAAGTTTTTCACGTTCATAAGCAAGAGCCAAAGCTTCATCAATACGGGAATCTGTCATTAAAAATCCCATCTCTGCTCCATAATAATAGGAAAGCAGCATCATTTCTCTCATATCCTTTGACCCACGCAGTAATTCAATCGTACGACCAAAATAATTATACGCCTCATCTTTCAATGACAGCCTCCAATTATTCTCTCCTATGCAAAAAAGCAATCTAGCTTCCGCCTCTCTGTCCTTCAGTTTTTGAGCCTGCATAATTCCACTAAGAGCATAATGCATGCTCTCATTATATTTACTCATTATGGATGAAAGTTCAGCTAAATAAACCGTCATCTTCAACATGTGCTTAGGTTCTCTTTGAGAGATGGAATCAAGCAAGTACGACTTCCTTGCATACATAAAAGCTAGTTTATTCATATACATATTACGATATGACAAACTGCGCAATTCATTAATCAGACGCAGAGGGAAGGCTTTTCTGGTTTCGGCCTCATCCAACAACTGTAAAGCACGTTTGGGGTTGGAAATATAAATATCTCTGATATATTTTTCTGTATACAAAGAGTCATTATTTATAATTTTATCAGCCCTTGAAAATTGATTGTGTACAAATAGAAGCACAAAAATACATACCCAAAAACGCATAAAACTCTTAATCGTGTTTAATCATTAATTATCCAAAGGTATGTATTTTCCAAAAAATGTGCAGACACAATTTAAATTTGCAAAATAAAAATAAGAAACATTAGCTAAACATATCAGAGACGTAACATGGTTCCAAGTCAGCTATTCTCCTGAATCACAGTCCAACGCTTTGCTCAATCGCCCTTCAAGGCATACACTTAAGTCAGTCGTTACAAACTTGCCATTATAAAAAAGAGTAAATATGGTAGCCGGAGTAGGTGCATTTTGCGCCTGTTCCATACTTTCCAATTCAATTATTCTCAATGGAATGTCTTTGCTCTTAGCAGCACTGACCAAAGAACCGCGAACGTGAAACTCCGTAAACGGGCAGCGATGGGTATAATAAACGACTATTCCATCCTTATCCGGACACTCACCGCTCAACACGCAATCATTAAAAGAAGGATCAGGAGCAGCCGGGTTTAGTTTCAAACTTAAAAGGCTGAATCCGTAAGGGAGTTTTTCTATTGTTTGGAAACCTTGTCGCAACAGCCATTTCGTGTCACTCATAAAATGAAATTTAGAAGTGCCCACCACTGTGACAAGCCCATCTTTCCCCTGCAATTTTGCATCATCAATGGCAGACTGCAATAATGCCTTACCATGTCCGCAACCTTTATATTTACCTGACACCCAGAAACAGTTTATCATCAGATAATTGGGAGCATTCACCGGAACCCATGCTTTTTCAGCAGGACCGTATTCGATAAACACTTTTGCCCGTTCATCAATACGTCTGAACACATAGCCGTTATCGAACTCTTTCTTCAGCCATTCTTTTTTGAGTTCATAACTATCCTTGCATTTCTTATCTGAGAAAGCACAGCATATATGTTCGTTTGCAATATTCTCCTTTGTCAAAGTGATGTAATTGGTTTCCATAATATTCTATTTAATTAATAGGTTAAACAAATAACAGTTCGATATTCACTCATTGTTATGAGTTGGTAGCAAATCGCCAAGCTAATATCCTGCTACTTTTAGTTCCCTGCTGCATTCGAATAACTTTATATTCGGACACATTCACCGATTTTAATTTGGTATATAACTTTTCCAGATTTTTTTCTTTAGAAACCAAACTCGTAAACCATCCGCAGTTCTTCTGATATTTTTGGCTCTCGGAAATCATATTCAATAAGAAACGAACTTCTCCGCCCTCGCACCAAAGTTCATTCGCACTCCCGCCGAAATTTAGCTGCACTTTATTTATCTTCGTACCTTTCAGACTGCTTAATTTGCGTAACGTTCCGTCTTCCGCCTCTTCACGCGAACTATGAAACGGAGGATTGCATATTGTCACATCAAAATACTCATCAGGCATAATAATTCCATCGAAAATCTTCTTACTATCTTTCTGAAGTCGCAAGTCAATCTTATGAGCCAACACAGGGTTGCAAGTCACTATCTTTCGTGCATTTTCTATCGAAACCGGATCAACATCAGTACCAACGAAGGTCCATCCATATTCAGTGTGTCCTATGATCGGATAAATGCAATTTGCACCTACCCCAATATCCAGACATCTACATTTAGACTTCTGTCCATTAGCATCTCCTGCCGGTAAATCCGGTGTTGTTCCGTTCGGCTGGATAAGATCGGCAATATAATGAATGTAATCCGCCCTTCCGGGAATAGGCGGACACAAATATTGCTTCGGTATGTCCCAATACCGGATGCCATAATAAGTTACCAATAATGCTTTGTTCAAAGCCTTCACCGCTTGCGGATTAAAAAAGTTTATAGTTTGTATTCCGAGGGGATTGAGCGATACGAATCTCTTTAATGGAGGATAATTTTCCATCAACAATGGAAAATCATACTGACCATTGTGCTTATTTCTTATATGTAACTCACCTTTTTTTGCCATGCGGGCAAAGATACAGAGAATTTTCCTGCCTACAAATTCTTCTTAACTCTTATCCTAACACTCTTCTGAATATCATATATAATATTCTATCATTTCAATCAGCCCGGCGCGTAAAGTATACTTAGTTGCTTCATATACATTATTCACACCCAACTTCCGGAAAATATTCTTTTTATGGGTGATAATAGTATGAATGCTTGAGGTTCTTTCCAATGCTATTTCTTTCACAGATTTCCCATGTGCTATCAATTTAAGAATGTCAATCTCCGTAACAGTCAAAACAGAATGAATTTCCGGTTTGTCGGAACCGATTATCAATAAATTGGTTATCTGATGACAAAGAAATCGCTCCCCGTGTGCTGTACACATCAATGCAGAATGAATTTCCTCACCGGAGTTCTCTTTCAAAATCATACCAATATTCCTTGCTATACTCATCCTACGAATAAAGTCTTCGCTCAATTCATTGGAAAACAATATCCAACGAACTCTCGGAAAACGTTTTTCTATAATAAGAAACTCTTCTATACCATTGATGTCAAACAGTGTATAGTCAAGTATAACGACACTGTCATTACATTCTACCAATGCAAGCATGAGCTCTTTCTTGTCTGTCACATCTATCATGCGACATCCACTGAATATAGCGGAAATATATCCATGCATTCCCATTCTGGTTATATCCTGATTATCTGCTATGATAAATGTAATGTCAGTGTTCATTGTTATTCTGATTTTTAAATTCAACGGATATTTTTCAAACGCATATTGCAGCCCGGAGACACGGAGGTATCATCGTTCTTTATTAGCTACATCAAACCACAAACGGGTAGTAATCTCATCTGCTCCCTGATGGGATATGGCAATCTGATACTGCTTACCATTCAGTGATTGTTCCGTTACGGGATAAAAAAAGCGACGAGGTAACTCTCCGGAACCCAAAACGGAATCGGGACCAGGGATAAGCTGGGGATAACCGAGCCTGCGCCAGTCAGTGAAAGCATCGGGTCCCTGTCCATAATAAGCGATCCACTTCTGCCAGCCGATAGATTCATACCAATGTGCGGCGTCGAACCGAATCGCCTCCTGCTGTAAATAGGAATCGATTATATGATTGTCTATAATGCCAAACTGATTCAATGAAGCAGTAATAGCTTCGCGGTAGAGCGTTTCCGCATCAGCCGTTATCCAGCCGCGTGCAGCGGATTCTGCAAAGATAAACAAGACCTCGGCATACGTATAAAATACAGCCGGAGAGCTATCTTTCAAAAAATAAGTACCGGGACGGGAAACTTTATTAAATCCCTGATTATTAGCGGCATCAGCAGATAAGGAATTGGCAGCTCCTACATAGTTTTTCACACTTTCGTCTTGAGGTAGCTGGGCTAAAATTCCAATTCTCGGATCATTCCATTCATTCAGTTTATCAATCAACGTTTTTGATACCCGCTGATCATCACGTGAATTGAAAGCAGATGCCCATGGATTCCATTGTGGTGAAGAAGTAAAAACAAAACGGGCTATAGCATCATTGCTATCTATTACACTGTTACGATTATCCCAAAGGGAAGCAATAACCCGACGCGCTGTATCCTCATCCCGGTCAGCTAATTCAAGGGCGATACGTAGCCGTAGGGAGTGGGCCAATTGTTTCCAGCGGGTAATATCATTTCCGTAAATCAAATCCCCTTCTACCGTTCCTCCTGTGGTAGAAAGCAACTGGTCAGCAGCGATCAACTCCTCCAAAAGCCCGCGCAAAACAGTCTCTTGTGAATCATAAGCGGGTGTTACACTTTGTGCATATTCACTGTATGGTATATTTCCATACAGATTGGTCAGCAACAGGTAAACCCACGAACGCCACACTGTAGCTATCCCTCGATAATTATCATTTCCGAGTTCCGAACTGATAATAGCATTCAAGTCAGTTATTAGCGTTGCATAGCCGGTGTCCCACGTAGTGGTAAAGCTGCCATTATCCACATTATAGCAATCTGGCTCTGTATATTGTATTTTAGCCCAATGTTGCACCCACAACAGAGTAGAATTATAGTTCGTACTACTTCCCCAATAAAGATTGGCGGCATGATACTGTGCAGCGGCAAGTAAATAAGCCGGCTGTGGATTTTCAGTGGCATTGGGGTTGCGGTTGATATCAGTCAATTCATCATCACACGATGATAGAGAAATGGCAACCACTTGTACCCATATTATATATAAAAAATATATTCTTCTTTTCATCTTATCCTATTACTTAAAGGTTCACATTTAGAATTTCACGGAAAGGTTCACACCAAAGGAACGTGTTGTAGGCAATGAATAGGCTTCTACTCCTTGTGCGTTTCCAGTAGTCAAAGCCGATTCCGGATCTATATTAGGGACGCTCTTATAAATAGTCCACAAGTTACGTCCCGTCAGTGTAACGGAAGCTTCTTGCAAATGCAGTTTCTGCGTCCACAAGCGAGGTAGACGGTAACTCAAAGCGACTTCTCGCAGTTTCACGTAAGAAGCATCATATACATTAGCTTCAGCAATACTGTAAATACGATGGTAGTATTTCTCGGCAGATACAACCTCTTCGTTCTTAGAACCACTTTCCGTCACTCCTTCTACCATAATGCCATCCTGATACACACGGGTGGATTGCCCATTGACCTGGGCATAGTAAAGTCCATCAGAGGATACGGAATAAGAAGGAGATTCTGGTAATCGTACATTGTTACCCATGGCGGCAGTATAATACCACAAGCCACCGTGCTCGGCATCCCGGCCCGATAATGTGTTAGCTAATACACCGGTATATTTTCCAGTTTTATTAGTGTTGGAAAAAATAGAACCACCGACACTTGCATCTATCAGAAAAGAAAGACTTAACGAACGATAACTGAAAGTGTTACTGATACCGCCTGTCCAGTCGGGCGTAAACTTCCCCAACGTTTTATTAGTGGTCGAAATCTTAGGCAGACCGTTAGCATCCACCACAACGTTTCCATTAGCATCACGCACGTATGAAGTGCCGAACAGGGTTCCATAAGCTTCGCCCACTGAAGCCAGTATCTGAATACCAGACGAGTAGAGCTGGTAACTCGTAATCAAACCTTCATCATCCAATTTGACAACCTTGCTGCTGTTGGCACCATAATTCAAATCCAGATTCCAACGAAACCCTTTCGATGTTTGTATAGGAACAGCGCCCAATTGTATTTCATAGCCACGATTACGGATATGTCCGGCATTACGCACCTGCGACGTGTACCCACTGGCAGCAGTAGTAGCTAGTTTCAATATTTGATTACGACTATCGGTCTTATAGTAAGTGAAATCCAAGCATAGGCGATTGTCCCAAAAAGCCGCCTCGAAACCTGCTTCTATAGATGACGTCTTCTCCGGTTTTAGATTCGGATTCATACCAATGGTAGAAGAACTTTGAAGTGGATTCCCATTGAAAGCTGTTTCTGAAGTAAAGACCGTTGCCAATTGATAAGGATTGGCATCTGCTCCCACTTGAGACCATCCTCCACGTATTTTTAGGTAGTTAACAGCTTTACTTCTCCACCCGAAAGCTTCAGAAAGCAACACACTAGCCGTCACCGAAGGATAGAAATAAGAATTGTTGTCCACAGGTAGTGTAGACGACCAATCGTTCCGTCCTGTTATATTCAAGAAAGCCCAACGACGGTAATCCAGTTGTATGGAACCGTAAAGGCCATATTGCCGTAAACGGTAGAAATCATTGGACGAAGTGAGCGGATCACGCGAGTTAGTCAATGTATAAAGATCAGCAACCGCCAAACGGGGAGCAGCCTGATAATTATTCTCATATTGTTTGTTACGTACATTAAAACCCAGAAGAGCGTCAATTCCCCAATTTTTATTCAACTGTTTGATATAAGTCGCCAATACTTCTGTGTTATTCTCTTTCACCGTATAGGCATCTTCAGCATAACTGCCGTAAGGCGAACCGGCACCTGCACTCCCCCATTTTACTTTGGATTTCCTCCGGTCATTATACCAGTCGGTACTAGTACGAAAACGCACATTCAACCCATCTGTCAGACGGAATTCGGCATGCAGATCACCTATCAGACGATGACGTTCCTGACTCTGTGTATTATAAGAAGCACTCCAAAAAGGATTGTCGTAATAGCTTGAATTCCAGTTGCGAGTATAGTCCGCCTTCAATGAGTTCGTATCCACTTGACGTCCGAACCACAAGAACTGAAGCATAGGACTGTTAGAACGTACGTTACTGCCCGAGGGAGTAGCTGACCCCGGCAAACTGGGAGCTGTATAAACGATGTAATTGGCTGTAGCTCCCACCACAATCCATTTTGCCAGATGGTAATCCGTATTTAGGCTGATATTCGTCTTATTAGTTCCAGCATCAGGAACGATACTGACTTGTTTTTCGTAGTTATATCCTACACGGAACTGGTATTTGTCGTCTCCACGGGCAACAGAAATACCGTTGTTTGTAGAAATACCCATGCGAAAATAATCGCGTACATTGTTGGGATGGGATACCCAGGGAGTAGCCACACGATTACCGTCAGCGTCCAATGGGCTATCGAACTGAGGAATCAACAAACCAATATCAAGACGTGGCCCCCAGCTTTCGTCTACCCCGTCATTCACACCTGCACCCTTGCCATCTACATAACTGAACCGTCCCCCCGCCCCTTGTCCAAAAAGATTTTGAAACTCCGGCAAGGTAGCAACAAAAGAGACTTGCGTGGAAGAATGTAATGTAATCCCTATCCCTTTCTGCCTTTTGTCTCCTCCCTTAGTAGTGATGACAATAGCACCGTGAGCAGCACGCGCACCATAAAGGGCAGCGGCATTCGGACCTTTCAATACAGTAAGTGTTTTTATGTCTTCCGGATTCAGGTCTGCTATTGCATTTTTAAAATCACGTCCGCTGGAACGTGCATTAAGCTGCGAATTATCCACTGGGATTCCATCCACAATAAAAAGCGGTTGATTCTCACCTGCAATAGAAGTTTCACCACGAATAACGATGCGACTGGAACCAACATCTCCTTGTGTATTGGTAATACGCACACCAGCTATCTTACCACTCAACGAATTTAACAGATTATTATCTTTCCCTTGCACCAAAGCATCCTGTTTTACTTCCTGTGCCGTATAGCCCAATGCCTTTTTCTCGCGTGAAATACCCAAAGCCGTTACTACTACCTCATCCAGCAGATGCGTATCACTCTTCAGTGTTACCGATACCTGTGGTGCAATAGCCACCTCTTTTGCCATCAGACTAATGTAAGAGATTAGCAGCCGGGTGGCTGATGGCGGGAATCCACTCAGTTCAAATCTCCCGTTGACATCAGTTACGGTACCCAATGAAGTTCCTTTCACTATAACTGAGGCACCGATAACCGGCTCCCCATCTTCTTCTGTGGTGACAATGCCCCGCACTGTTGTCACCTGTGCTGCCCCTTGTATCACTCCTATTGCAAGAGCAAGCAAAAATAAATGAATCCTTTTACCCATTATTGTTTACTGTTAAAATGATGGGGCAAAGGTATTAGATATATACAAGCTGATAAATCCCGTATGAATGGCATTTTATATACCATATTTGCGGTATATTTACAGTTGCGTGTATGACTTTCAGATTTTTGCTTCTAATCCTTTTTATTATTCAAAGCTTGTCTGACATCGTCAAACAGATCATCCACATCCTCCAAACCAATTGAGAAACGGATAGTCGTATCCAACACATCCATGTCCTGTCGCTGTTTATCAGTAAACGGTCCAAAAATAGTACTTGCAGGATGAATAGCAAGCGTCTTATTGTCAAACAAGTTAGTAGCGCGACGTATCAATTTCAGTCGGTTGATGAAAGCAAAGCATGCCTCTTTACTTTCCAGGTCTATCGTAATGTATGCATATAGGCCACATGAGGAGTCATATAAGCTCCCAGATTGAGTAACATCTCTGTACGCATACGTTTACCGAATCCCGGACATGTACCATAATCAATTACTAAACCACCAATGGAAGTGGCTCCCCCTGATAAATATTTGGTACTGGAAACCACTTCAATATCTACCCCTAAGCTATGTGAATCGAATTCCGTGAAAGGAATAAGCGTAGTATCAACGATGAGAGGAATTCCCCTTTCATGAACTATCCGTGAGAGCGCCTGTAAATCCACCACTTCCATCTGCGGATTGGTGATAATCTCCATATAAATACAGCAGGTATTACCGTCTACTACTTTCTCTACTGCTCCAATGTCTGTCAAATCACACAATCTAGGTTCCACCCCGAAGCGAGAAAAGGAAATGACATCAAGCCTGACCATATCGAAGTGAGCACCGTCAAAACAGCGGACAGCCTTATCATTGAATTGAACGACCATAGCAAAGCCATTCTTGAAAAATATAAGAGGATGCTCACTTCACTTTTCTTTAGTCCTTGATAATAAACAAAATATCTGCGTATGTAGTGTACAAATGTGATTTAAATGTGAATTCAATCTTCATATCTTCAATGTTTTCACTACTAAAAGAATCAAGATAGCCCATAATTTTTGGGCGAAGAAGATTAATATTACGCTTAAGTGACCAAGAATTGTCCCAGTTATCATTATCAATCAGAACAAGAAACAAACGGTTTTCTGCACCAAATCTCATATCTCCTTGGTTCTCATACAACCATTTTGATAATTCCTTTGGATTGTCAAGTGCATACGAGAGTATTTCTTGTCTTCTATTTTTAGTTGTGTCAAGCACATCATTGGCAGCTTGAGTATTCACATCTTTAAGTTTTGCAATAATCTGATAATTAATAACATCATCACTTGCATCCTTATCAAATGTAATACCCAATGCTTTTGCCTGAGACTTTAAATATGTAAGTTCAGGCTTATAATTCTTCGCTTTGAGAATCTGATCAATAAACCCTTTAGGGAGGTGAGTAACTTTCAAATCGAATGGGATACCATCAACAAAGAAGTCAACACCCTTTACCTGACCTACTGTTGGAATAACAGAGACATGAGACTTAAAAACATGCTCAATAAGAATTGATGACCAATGATTGTACCAACTACTCATGACATAGCCATAAGCAGCATCACCAATCTCAGGAACCTTCGACTGAAGTTCGTCATAAGAGATTATAGCTTTAACATATCTAGTAACCAAATACTTATCTAAAGAGTTTGTATGGTCACCTCCCCATTTAAATGACTGAACTTTATACAAATCATTTGACAGAGTCTCGATATCAAGAACGCTGAGTTGCTTTTGATTTTCAGCCTCAGAAAAATCATCAAGAAGACGAATAGAGCCTTCAATATCATTTTTCATTGTGTCAAAAAGTTCACACCATATCTTCTTAACACCAGTTGTCTGTGGTGAAATTCCCGAGAACTGAAGGAAGTCGTTTTGAGGCTCCTTTTTACTGATAGATTTCAACTTTAACCACAAAAGGGCTTCTCTGTTGAATGTAAAATCAACTAAGTCCTGTTTGTCAAATTTGGTTTCCCATTGTTTAAAATCACCCATATCTTAATTATTTAATGACCAGTTTCCATCTTCACCAATGTGATAATTCTCATTTAATACCTTGAAAACATCAACGTCGCCAATCATAATCATTTCTCTTAGCACCCATTCCATAATAGCCATCATTATTCCATTGGTATCAACAATGCCTAACTGAATCTGCTTAGTTATGAAATCTTTGACTAATTCTATCAGCTGTAAATCATCACAAACTTTCAAGAAAACAGCTTCTGGTTTCTTTTGAAATGTAACCAACACATCTCCTTTTATTGATTTCAGCCGATTGAGTTGTCGTGGAGGATATGTCTTTTGTTCAAGCCACTCATAATCAACAACTATAAAATTGTTGAATACACAAGCATTACTAATCGCCTTCCATTCCATTCCAGATAATGAATGAAACGTAAGTGAAAAAAACTTATTATCCTTAAGAACTCTTCTAATCTCAGAGAAAGATTTGTTAATATCATTCTCAAACTCATTAATACCCTTTGATCTCTTGTTGCTATCAGAAATTACAATTTCATCCGTATACTTAGGTTCTAATCTTAACCACGCATTCCAAATAACACTCTGCTCAAAGTAAGGTACACTATCCCCATAAGGTGGGTCAGTAAATACATAATCTACTGAATTATCAGGAAGATTCAATGATTTTGCATCATCATTTGTTATTCGAAATGTTGATGAGACCTCAGGTTTCATTAAATCTCCTGCAACTTCTGAAAGGTAGTTTTCCTTGCCCTTTATAGCCTTACTCAGACGATTCTCAAAATAATGAAGAACGTTGTTTTCTATAAAAGTCTCTCCGATATAGAACCCAGTCATCCAGGCTCCTTGAGCGAGTGCACCTCTACTTTTTATTGGTGGTACCAAACGAGAACAATTCGCAAGGTTTGCAGTAAAAGCTATCAAAAATAAATCTTTTTCTGCTCCTTCGCTAAATTTGTCAATCAATGCATATAATTTCGCATGGCAAGCAAGAGTTCGTTTGGTAAACAAATCTGCAACCGTCATATTTGGATAAGCTGATATTCTTGAGTTTTCGATTATACTCACGTTTGGATACCAGTCGGAGATTTTATATTTCTCTTCCTTCTCACAAAATTCTGTTGCAATAGATCTTGGAATATCCATAACCTCTGTTTTACGTGAAGCCGTCTTGTACGTAAACTGAATTGGTAATCCTGATTTTGTACGAAGAACAGAAATTGCAGAATACTCAATTCCGTCAATTTTCAGAGTATACCAGTCATTTACAAAGTCTTTTAACTCTTTCTTTATCGACTCCCATTCCTTCTTTACCTTTGCAATATTTACATCCTTAGAGAATAGATTCTTTGCGATAAAATTTGCAGCTGGATTCAAGTCGTTTACAATGACGTTTCTGTTTTTGAGAAACGCTTCGCAGCATAATACACCATAACCCGAAAATGGGTCGATAACTGTATCCCCCACTTCCGAATATTTGTCAATAAGAGGAGAAATACCCTCTGCAGGCTTCTTTCCCCAATATTTGTGCATAAAATATCTTGACGCCGTCTTCTCTTTCATTGTTTTCATACTTAAGTCAAACTATCTTCTATCAAATCATAAATATCAACATCCAGTATTTTGGAGATAGTTACAAATTGAGACATTGAAGGCTGTATCTTATTGATTGTCCAACGTGACATTGTAATATCAGACACCTCAAGTCGTTCGGCTAACCAATGATTAGTTACCTCTTTTTCTGCAAGGACAACTCTCAAACGATTTCGATATGATTTCTTTCCATTTGCCATACTACACATTGATAGTTTTGCACAAAGATATACATAATATGCAATATTTTAAATAGCATTGCAATATAAGAATTGTTTTTGCCTGTTTTTTATCACAGAATACAAATAATGCTATCAACTTTTACATTTCTCACGGCATCCACCTTTTCATCTATCACCACATCGACATAGAACTGAGTACTGACGATGCTCTTTATGAACAAGAATCTTACTCTCGGAGTAGAGTTAGGCATTTGCGGAAATGGCTAATGTGACAGTAGTGTGGTGGACCATATTGAAAGCCAAGTCCAGGTTTACTATTCCAGCCCTCTCTTTGATTCATCTCATTTACATCATCTCATTTACATCGCGCCCAACACTTTTAGAAAATTAAAGAAATGCGCTATATAACCGAGAAGCCGAAAACATGCTGACCCAAAGAAAAGTTTTGCACTATCTTTAAGTCAGCATAAATTTTATTTTAACCCTTTTAAAATTGGGGTGTAAAAAAAAGGTTGTAAATCTTGTAACTACTTGATTTACAACCTTTATTGCGGAGAGACAGGGATTCGAACCCCGGGTACCTCGCAGTACAACGGTTTTCAAGACCGCCGCAATCGACCACTCTGCCACCTCTCCAAAACTCCTTTATCAGAAGTGCTTTCCGTTGAAAGCGGTGCAAAGGTACGAATCATTTTTAAATCTGCAAACATTCTGATATTTTTTTCGCGAATTAATCGTATTTTTGCAGTTCATTAGTAAGAACAGAAATATGATATACCCTCAAAACTTTGAGCAAAAGATAGGATTCGACCAGATAAGACAGTTACTAAAAGATAAGTGCCTCAGTACTTTAGGTGAAGAAAGAGTTACAGACATGAACTTTTCCGAGCAACATGAAGAGGTTGAGGAGAAATTAAACCAAGTAACAGAGTTTGTCCGCATCATCCAGGAAGAGGACGGATTTCCCGATCAATTTTTCTTTGATGTCCGTCCTTCGCTAAAACGTGTGCGAATAGAAGGAATGTATTTGGACGAACAAGAATTATTTGATCTACGCCGTTCATTAGAAACCATCCGTGACATTGTACGCTTTCTGCATCGGAATGAAGATGAAGAAGGAAACAATCCCCCCTACCCCAGCCTGCAACGACTGGCAGGAGATATTGCCGTGTTCCCGCAACTGATAGGAAAAATAGACGGCATCCTTAACAAATATGGAAAAATCAAGGATAATGCCTCTACCGAATTAGCCCGCATACGTCGCGAACTTGCCAGTACGATGGGAAATATTTCCCGTTCATTAAACAGCATCCTGCGTAGTGCGCAGTCCGAAGGATACGTGGACAAAGATGTAGCTCCCACCATGCGTGACGGACGTCTGGTGATTCCAGTTGCCCCCGGACTCAAGCGAAAAATCAAAGGTATCGTACACGATGAATCCGCCAGCGGAAAAACTGTGTTTATAGAACCGGCGGAAGTGGTAGAAGCCAACAACCGCATCCGCGAACTCGAAGGTGATGAACGACGTGAGATCATTCGTATCCTTACCGAGTTCTCGAATATCCTTCGTCCATCTATTCCGGAAATTCTTCAATCATACGAATTTCTGGCAGAGATAGATTTTATCCGTGCGAAAAGTTACTTCGCCATACAGACCAATAGTCTGAAACCCGCCGTAGAGAATGAACAACTACTGGATTGGACGATGGCCGTGCATCCTTTATTACAACTTTCATTAGCCAAACATGGAAAGAAAGTCGTACCACTGGATATAGAGCTCGATCAAAAACAACGTATCCTTATTATATCCGGACCGAATGCCGGAGGTAAGTCCGTCTGTTTGAAAACAGTTGGTTTGCTGCAATATATGCTACAATGCGGTATGCTGATTCCCTTGCACGAACGTAGTCATGCCGGTATATTCAGCAGCATCTTTATCGATATTGGTGATGAGCAATCTATTGAAGATGACTTGAGTACCTACTCTTCTCACTTGACCAACATGAAAATCATGATGAAGAGCTGCAACGAACGGAGCCTCATCCTGATTGACGAGTTCGGTGGAGGTACAGAGCCACAAATCGGAGGTGCTATTGCCGAAGCCGTACTTAAACGTTTCAACCAGAAAGGAACATTCGGAGTCATCACTACCCACTACCAGAATCTGAAACATTTTGCTGAAGATCATGAAGGAGTAGTGAACGGAGCCATGCTTTACGACCGTCATCTCATGCAAGCACTTTTCCAATTACAAATCGGAAATCCGGGAAGTTCGTTCGCCGTAGAAATTGCACGAAAAATCGGACTACCGGAAGATGTCATCGCAGATGCTTCGGAAATCGTAGGAAGCGAATATATCAATGCAGACAAATACCTTCAGGACATTGTGCGCGACAAGCGTTACTGGGAAGGAAAACGTCAAACTATCCGTCAACGGGAAAAGCACATGGAAGAAACCATTACCCGTTACCAGACAGAGATAGAAGAATTGCAAAAATCCCGGAAAGAGATTATCCGGCAAGCAAAAGAAGAAGCGGAACGCATGCTTCAGGAATCCAATGCCCGCATTGAAAATACGATTCGTACAATAAAGGAAGCGCAAGCCGAAAAGGAAAAGACGCGCCAGGCACGTCAGGAACTGACAGACTTCCGTACTTCTCTGGATGCATTGGCATCTAAAGAGCATGAAGAGAAGATTGCAAAAAAAATGGAGAAACTAAAGGAAAAGCAAGAGCGGAAGAAAAACAAGAAGAGTGAACCGAAAGCTGCAGTCTCTTCTCCATCAAGTGCCCCTAAAATAGTGCCGATTGCAGTAGGAGAAAATGTAAAAATCAAAGGACAGACAAGCGTCGGCCAAGTGATGGAAATCAGTGGTAAAAATGCGACTGTTGCTTTTGGAAGCATAAAAACGACCGTAAAAATAGACCGTCTGGAACGTGCCAATCATACGCCCAAGACGGAAGGGATTGCAAAAAGCACTTTTGTCAGCAGCCAGACACACGATCAGATGTATGAAAAGAAGCTTAGCTTCAAACAGGACATTGATGTACGCGGAATGCGTGGGGATGAAGCCTTACAGGCAGTCACCTATTTTATTGATGACGCCATATTAGTCGGCATGGATCGTGTACGTATCCTTCACGGCACAGGAACGGGAATACTTCGTACACTTATCCGCCAATATCTGGCCACCGTACCGGGAGTCAGCCACTATGCCGACGAACATGTACAGTTTGGCGGTGCCGGAATCACAGTAGTCGATTTTGACTGACACGTAAACAAAACGTTCAAAGAACTTGTTCTCATTTAGAAAACCACTACCTTTGTTACAGTGGTTTTCTAAAACGAGAATAAAGCATGAAGAATAATCTGTTAAGCGAAAAGCTTATTTATACAGGAGAAAGTCTTACTCCTACCCATTTACATCTTTGTACTTACAATGCTACCGAGATGCAGGAAAGTTCTAGTGATACTTTTCAAGCCATCAAAGGTACGCTAAACAACGATCAAATCAACTGGCTACAAATACACGGAATGAAAAACACAGAAACTATCCGGGAAATTTGCAGTCATTTCGAAATAGACTTCCTTGTTTTACAAGATATATTAAATGCGGATCATCCGACTAAGATAGAAGAACATGATAAATACATTGTCCTGATCTTAAAGATATTCTATCCGAACGAACATAAAGAAGAAAATGAACTGGACGAACTGCTCCAACAGCAAGTCTGCCTTATCATAGGAAATAATTATGTACTGACTTTCCTCGAAAAAGAAACTGATTTCTTTGATGATGTCAGTTCTGCCTTGCGTAATGATGTTCTGAAGATACGCAGCCGTCAAACAGATTATCTACTTAGCGTACTGCTCAACAGCGTGATGGGAAACTACATTTCAACCATCTCTTCCATCGATGACGCACTCGAAGATTTGGAAGAAGAATTGCTAACCATCACCAGCGGAGACGACATCGGTATCCAGATTCAAGCATTACGACGCCAATATATGCTAATGAAAAAAGCAATTCTCCCCTTAAAAGAACAATATATAAAGCTACTGAGGGCAGAAAACCTGCTCATCCATAAAGTGAACCGTGCTTTTTTCAATGATGTAAACGACCACTTGCAATTTGTATTACAAACCATCGAAATCTGCCGGGAAACCCTTTCTTCATTAGTCGATCTTTATATCTCCAACAATGATTTGCGTATGAACGATATCATGAAGAGGCTGACCATCGTATCCACTATTTTCATCCCTTTGACATTTCTGGTTGGAGTATGGGGAATGAATTACAAATGGATGCCCGAGCTCGAATGGCAATACGGGTATTTATTTGCCTGGATTGTAATGGCAATTATCGGTATTATTGTATATTTGTACTTCAGAAAAAAGAAATGGTATTAACAAAAACACATCATCAATCATGAAATCGATAAAAGAGCTATATAGAATAGGCACAGGACCTTCCAGTAGCCACACTATGGGACCGCGCAAAGCTGCCGAAATGTTTCTGGAACGTCATCCGGATGCTGCATCTTTTAAAGTAACCCTTTACGGCAGTTTAGCTGCTACAGGCAAAGGACACATGACGGATGTAGCCATTATAGACACCTTGCAACCCACTGCCCCGGTAGAAATTGTGTGGCAGCCCAAAGTCTTTCTACCGTTCCATCCGAACGGAATGACATTTGCGGCTTTGGATAGCAACGATAAAGTGCAGGAGAATTGGACTGTTTATAGCATCGGTGGTGGTGCACTGGCAGAAAATAATGACAATCCAACCATCGAAAGCCCCGATGTATATGGTATGGAAAACATGACTGAAATACTCCAATGGTGTGAAGATACCGGAAAAAGTTATTGGGAATACGTAAAGGAATGTGAGGAAGAAGATATATGGGACTATCTGGCTGAAGTGTGGGCTACCATGAAAGATGCCATTCACCGTGGACTCGAAGCAGAGGGCGTACTACCCGGACCACTAAATCTCCGGCGGAAAGCCTCCACTTATTACATACGTGCTACCGGATACAAACAATCCCTGCAATCCAGAGGGCTCGTCTTCTCTTATGCTTTGGCAGTAAGTGAAGAAAATGCTTCCGGTGGTAAAATAGTAACCGCTCCTACCTGTGGTTCTTGTGGAGTTATGCCTGCCGTACTTTATCATCTTCAAAAAAGCCGTGACTTTAGCGATATGCGCATTTTACGTGCGTTAGCCACTGCCGGTTTATTTGGCAACATCGTCAAATTCAACGCATCCATTTCCGGAGCAGAAGTAGGTTGTCAGGGAGAAGTAGGTGTTGCCTGCGCAATGGCTTCGGCTGCCGCCAATCAATTGTTCGGGGGCAGCCCTGCACAAATTGAGTATGCAGCAGAAATGGGCTTGGAACACCATTTGGGAATGACTTGCGACCCGGTATGCGGATTGGTACAAATTCCCTGTATCGAACGAAATGCATACGCCGCTGCACGTGCGCTGGATGCTAATCTTTATTCAGCTTTCACCGATGGTATGCACCGTGTCTCTTTCGACAAAGTAGTGCAAGTAATGAAACAAACCGGACACGACCTTCCATCACTTTACAAAGAAACAAGTGAAGGAGGATTAGCTAAGGATTATAAACAAATGTAATTATAAAAAACAACGGGCTATTCCTTTTATAGAAATAGCCCGTTTTGATTTTTATGATTAAAAACTATTCAGTCGGCGGCCAATTTGTATCGTCTCCATTGCTAATATCTTTTTCATGTAGCAATCCGCCTTCCTGTAAGAAATAAAGCGCATAGCGTTGGCTACCTTGCTTCACCTGAATCACAGATTCCATCGGATTTTGTGGGAAAGTCAACACATACACATCCGTCACTACCCATGCATTATACTTGGAATCCATGAAAGCCGTATAAACAGCCGGCACCAGCTGGTCTATGCTATTCAGTTCATTTTCCGTCATCACCCAATTGGCATTGGCATCAAACCAGACCTCTAGTTCGTCATTACTTACCCAACAGTCAGCTACATAATAGGCACCTTTCATCTCCCATTCTACATTCTGGGCAGCCGGATATACCTGTTTTAAAGCTTCTGTAATATTACTGGGCGGAACAAAGGTGTCATCATCGTCATTATCACATGCGCCAAACGAAAGAGCAGTCATCATCAATACCACTGCCCAAGCGCTAAACTTAAATCTCCACATAGCTATCTTCTTGTTTAGGTCTATTTATCACAAATCTTCAGTTAATCATCAACCTTGATAAACTTTCCCTTCTTATCAAATTTGAAAGAAAGTCCGGTAGACAATTCTATTTCATATCCTTTGCGGTCACGTTCGACTTTGGTCACTCCTTCGTTCACAAAATTATGAGACTTCAAATAATTGACAGCAAATCCCGGAATAATACTAACAGGAACAACCTGTCCTTTCTTTGCACTTACCTCTTCCCAGTTGCCCTTGCTATCAAAATCAATTTCCGTACCATCCATCAATACCACTTCATACTTGGCAGACTCCATCATATCTTTATCAATCTTGATATGAGCCACCTCTGGTTTTGTAAAATGGCTGTTGATAAAATTACGTGCCGAAAGCGGCAACTGATTCATGTCTTTGGTTATCACATCTTTTGCGAATGAAAACTGAATGGCTATCAGAGCCAATACCAATAGAGATAGAAATTTCTTCATAATCGTTATTCTTTTAGCGTTAATACTATACTTTATTCTATACTGCAAATAACGATACAGATTCCGGAAAGATTTAGGAATATAATGAGTTTGCTCTATTTTTATATTCTTTAACTATCCTAAAAAAGCAGGCGGGATTTAATAACCCCCGCCTGCCATTCATACCTAACTATATCTATTTATAAGATACCAACTAAAAAGTTGCCGCCTGCACACCAACCACTCCGGCAATTGCACCGGCAACAGCAATAATCACTTTCAAAATGATACTCCACGTTTTCTTCATAGACATTTTTATTTTAAAATTAAACACTAAAACACCCTAACGAGTAATCGTCAATTAGCAACTCATCAAGCTGCCGGATCCGGTGCTTCTCCGCTACCGCCACCTTCATTTCCATCACCTTCGCCTTCCCCCGGTTTTTCAGATTCTTCCGGCAATACAGTAATACTAATTTTCTTCAGATATTCATCCAGACTAATCAAATCCAGTTTCTCATCTGCACGGGTGGCAGTTTTTGTAACACGCAACTCTTTATTTGCTTGGAAGAAGATACGGACACTCTCCACACTTTTAGCATTGATATCCTTCGCCAGCTCCGCACCTTTCGAACGGGCAGTCAACATAAATACACCCAAACCTTCGATATTCACCGACTTTCCTTCCAGTAACTGTTCCTTCATTTTTTCCACAAAATTCTGGATCACACTCTTTATATCACCGACAGACAATGAAGAACGATCTTGCATTTTCTGCGCAATATATTTCAGATTAACAGACTGACCTAAAGTGATCAGATGCGGATAAAATCTCTTAGGAGAATTGGGAACACGCGGATCCGTTGGTCGCGTAATGACTTTGTAAATTACACTCATACTACGTTTTTTTAAAGATTTAAATTCAAATTATTTATTTACGTTTCGTTGATCAACAATGCAAAGGTGTGGCTTTTATTCCAGATAGAAAAAGAAAAAGCCCCTTGCGGAGCCCTTTTTATCCAATTAGATAGTTATTATATTAGTTATCAACAACATAGTTTTAAAAATAATATGCCAACGATCCTCACAGACAGCTGGCATATTTCACATATAGATACATATCAGTTTTTAAACCGATATGAGAGCTAAGTTAGAAATATACCGCCGTACTCTTTCCAACCCGCATTATGTAGGGATTTCATGAATTTATCATGAATCTAGGGACCTACATATTCTTTGGTACTCATTGTGTAACTATCGAGCCTTTTTACGCCTCTTAGCCCACTATGAGTTATTATTTTATTAAAAAGTTATGATTTCAATTTTGAAATATCAACGATCTTCACAGACAGTTGATATAGTGGGAAATTCACATCGGCTTTAACCTCCGATGCCAGGGCGTAGATCAGAAATGCGCCGTCGCGCTATTTTTAATCCACAATGTAGGAGAATCATGCTTTTTACAGCATGAAGCTAGGGACCTACATTTTTTTCATCTCACATACGAAACACTCATGTGTTTATTACATCTCAACATTTTATTTTATACCCAATTATACACTTTCGTTAACACTCTTCCTTTTGCCATTAAGCAACAATCATTTACATTTATACTTTTATTCAGTAATAAAAAAACAAGGATTATAACTGTTTATAAATTTCATTAGCTGCTTCCTGTTCTTTCTCTATTGTAAAGTATTCCACCACTCTTTTCCGTGCAGCATCCGCATATTGTTTTCTCAATAAATCATCCCGCAATAGTTTATCTATGGCCGATGCATATTTTTTACTATCTGAATTATCAACCTCAATTCCTGTTACACCATTTAATGAGACCCAATTAACCCCCGATCCTTCAATATAAAAAGTAACAGCAGGACATCTACAATACATTGCTTCGGCAAGTGCAAGCCCAAAAGCTTCATTTTTTGTAATAGAAGGAAAAGCAAACACATCTGCTGCGTGAAGATAACAACGCAAATCATCATTACTTAAACGACCTACAAAACTAACTCGTCCCAAATTTGCTTTAGCTTTCAATTCTTCAGTCAAAGGGCCTTGCCCGGCTATAACAATATGGCAATCTGTAGTTACATATTTTTCCGCTTCAATCAAATACCTTAAACCTTTATACTCCACATGACGACCTACAAAAAAGATCAACCTTTTATAATGATATTTTTTATGAATATCTTTTATTCTCATCTCATCATTACATTGTAAATCAAAACGATGAATATTTATTCCATTAGCCACAACCTTCACTTTTTGCAGAAATGGCTTCAAAGGTAATGAAGCATCCCGATATTGCGGACTTGTCACAATAACACTATCCGCACGCTCTAATAACCGGCGTTCATTCCTCTTTACTAATGGATAAATATATTTCTGTTTTGTAATATCCAAATGCCAATGAACAATCAACTTCGTGTTTGCAGGAATCAATCTAACCAATAGAAATGCAACAAAAGGATTAGGATGATGGAAATGTATAATATCAGGTTGCCAAGACTGTATATTTCTTTTTAAATAATAGTAGTAGAAAAGAGAACATGATTGACTTGCCACTTTCATAAAACACCCAATTCGTAGAATCTGTATACCGTTTATTTCACAACAAACAGTCCTATTAGAATCATTAAAACATATAACCCGATTTTCATATTCTTTTAATCCTTCCACAATATCCTGACAAACTGATTCAGTACCACCAAGATATGGATAATAATACTTAGAAATATGAAGTACTCTCTTTTCTCTTTTGTTACTATCTTCCATTACATATCAATTTTTAAGTTTTTAAAGATAGAAGCTATTTACTTAACCGTATCAGACCACGTTGCCATAGCCTATATTCTATCGGCTGACTCATGGATAATCCTATTTCGGTAGTCGATTTCATATCATCAATAATCGGCAAGATCAAAAAATAGTAATTTATGATCTTCTATCTCGTAAAAAACAGGCAGTTTAGAACAAGCAATAGGAAGCCCCTACTACATATCTTCAATGATAGGTAAGCCCCAGCCTTCATAAAAGGAAGGCATTAATAACAAAGACGCCCCTATATTAGCAATACGACCAATACCGCCAGCTTTACTACTATGAAAATATATTATATCAGAATGATAGTAGTTAATAAAATTGCACACAGACCTACTGCTTTTACATCACTCATTAATGATAGAGAATTGTACATTTCTATTTGTACAAACTCATCAACCAAGTTTTTATATTCATCCTTAGAATAGTCAAGCGAACAGATTAATATATGTTCGAACTGATATCTGTCCATATGTGCCAAAAGCATATATAGATAAATCTACTCCACCAGCACATTGAACTATATGAAATATACGGATTTTATTCATTAAAAATCAAATAGAATCACAAATTCAAATTATTTAGTTCCAATTCAAATTTCTCGACAATAGTCTTCCATGTAAATTTTTCTCGAACATTTTCATAACCACTTCTTCTGACCCCCTCATAACAAGACAAATGTTGTAATATATCTATACATACACATGCAAATTCTTTGGCAGATGCAGATGTCAGTAATTCTTTTCCATTCCGAAAAGTCGTTCCTTCTATACCTTTAATCGTAGAGACAACTAATTTACCGTGTCCCAAAGCTTCTAGAACTTTAACTTTCACTCCTCCTCCATGTGTTAATGGTATCACAACTATATCAGTATGTTCATAATAGTCCTCTATGCTATCCACTGTGCCTGTCACAACTATATTAGGATTGCTTCCTGATAGTTCCACCAATTCTTTAGACGGATCTTTACCTATAATATAAAACTTGGATTCTGGTATTTTTTTTTGAATAAGAGGAAAAACTTGTTTAGAAAACCAAAGGGCAGCTTCTACATTTGGTAGGTAAGACATTTTTCCAAAAAACGAAATAATATTACTAGAATCTTTATATGCTTTATACTCATGCATCTCTGTCCCTACAGGAACCAACAATGTGTTAAATTTACCAAACTTTTTTTCAAAAAAAGCCTTATCTTCAATAGAGACAAATGTAAATAACTTAACGCTCATTTCTCTATAATATCTTTTTTCAAAATGATATAACCTTTTTGCCTCTACATTATAAATTGCTCTTTTCAACGGATTGGTAATACTTTTAGCCAAATTGTTTAATGTAGCATATTCTATATTATGCTGACTTATAATCAATTTGTTGGAATTAAGAATTTTACAACTTATATTACCTAACATCTGTGGGAATTCTACTATCACCCAATCTACTTTTTCTCTTTCGAAGCATATATCTATATCCTTTTTCATTGATGCTACCCATCGAGATACACATATAAAAGGATCTTTTATCAATTTAAACAAAGCAGCGCCTTTATTTCTTTTATACAAATGCACTTCTTTACAATATTTCAACAAATCTATTCTATATTTATATTCATCATCATCATCTACCACACAGAAAAAGTATATCTCATTATTTTGTGAAAAATACTCTAATTTCTTCATTACTACTATGCGCCCTCCAGTATTAGCAGGATATGGGCATTCCGATGAAATCCAAATCACCTTCATATCACCCTCTTTTTTTAATATACTTATTTTCCATCAATCCTATCCGGATCATTTGTCGAAGTCCCCCATTGTATTCTCATCTTTACTGGTCTATAACTATTCTTTATTCGTATATGCACAAAAAATAATGCAATCACACAATAGTCTAATACCGAAGAAAATAGTAATTGAATAACAATTAAGACAAATAACACTTTAAATAAAGTATTCCCCTTCTCCAATTTCTTTGTAGAATGCTTACACAATCTTAGATAGTTTCTAATAAATACAAACGTTCCTATTATTCCCCAATATATACTACTTTGCCCTAAAAAAGACTTCGCCACTACCGCATTGTCATCTCCACTAGTTGCTAAAGCGATTATTTCATCAGGACGCAATGGCATATTTATCATATCAATGAGGAATAGATTATTTCGCATCATCTCTGGGAATAAATACATATATGTCTGAAATCCGGTACCTAGCGGAAAACATATACCAATAGAATACCCTATGAATATTGAATAGAATCGTGTAACTACAGATGTATAATTCTCCAAATCATTCATAAAACTTTCTATTAATTTAGGAAGAATGAATGACGCTATATAGCCTCCACCAATTACCAATCCTGTCATTACTAGTAATCCTTTAAAACTAAATATATATTTTGTCCTCTGAAAAAAAAGTAAAATCCCAGAAACACATATAATCGTCAATAATGTCTTTGAACCAGATAAAGCAATATGTAGTCCTGCGCATATCAATACCACCCCCAACAGAAATTTACTTTGTCGTACATAATAAGTATAAAACACTGACAATACAAAAAATACTTCTAACATTAATGCTGTCGCTGAAGATTCTGGAGTAAGTAACCGGATTCTATAATAAACATCAGAGGTTGATGTATGGAGATACATAAATGCAAAAGGAGATTGGTAAAATTCTATCAGTAATATTATTGTTAATCCAACAAATCCCCAAAAGAAAGGCTTCAAAATTCGTTCTATTGTATAATCCCCTGCAATATTAATCAATAGTAGTAAATAACAAATATAAGCTTGAAAAGTAAGCCACAGCTTCACTAATTTCACGAATAACGATTCACCCAATTGTGTATAACTAATATTAAATAATGGATATATAAAAAATGCTATCAAACTCAAAAGCGTTGTAACTTTGATAAGAAAACTAAATCTCCTAACAAAGCTATCTGTTCTATTAATTCTATTTGTTAAAGCAAACAATATATATAAACAAAGGCTAATACTTGGCAACATTGACTCACCAAAAGCTCCCAAATAAGTCGATAAAGGAGAATCTGTATAAAGTGTCAGAAATATAAGAAGGCTATATAGCCAATATAATTTATTATTCGTATGCAACATTACTATTTACTGACATCATCAATTTGATATATTATAAATTTTATCCAAAAGTGACTTTGGCATTATAAACTTCACTATATTACTAACATAAAAATGAAACAAATCAGCAAAATACAACCAATAGCGTTTAAAAAAAGAATACCCAAACTGTCTATGAATATCTAATACTTCTTTTCTTGATTGAGAATAATTATTATGTGTTGCTCCATTATCCAATTCGACTAGGCTCATTGGAATGCCAACATGAGCGAATATTCTTCCTCTCAAAAAACAATCTAATAAGAAATTATAGTCAGCTGCTAGCCTCCATTGTAGATTAAATCCATTTTTCATTATTTGGTTCCGAACCAAAGTACTTTGATGACTAAATACCATATGATTTATAATCTGCTGAATATTACCTGCTTCTACCATACGCTTTCCAAACTTATAGTTGTAAATCACATCTCCATAAAGAATGTCCACATTATCATAGAAGTTATTTTTAAAGCACTTACTCAAGACTTCATTATCTATAAACAAGTCTCCAGCATTCATAAAATTCACCCAGTTTCCAGTTGCTTTTGATATGCCTTTATTCATCGCATCATAAATTCCTTTGTCCGGCTCACTCGTCCAATATGCTAACCTATTAGCATACTTCTTGATAATATCCAGTGTCCCATCCTTACTACCACCATCAATGACAATATATTCCACTTTGTCATATGTCTGATTTAAAACAGACAACATCGTTTCCTCAAGACTTGCAGCAGCATTATAACATACAGTAATTACTGAAATAATTGGAATATTCATCATACTCTAAGCATTGTATATAAGATTATTAAAATTCAATATCGCTTAATATTCCCATCTCACATCCTCCCTTAACACTCCATTACCGCTCACTGCCACAAACTCTTTATCTATACTACGACTGATCGTTGAATTGGCAGCTACAATCACATTATCTGAAATATTCACTCCTTTGAGAATAGTGCTTCTACATCCTATCCACACATGATTTCCTACATTTATTGGCTTTGAAAGATTTAATATGCTACCATCAACTGTTGAAATTACAGAATGCCAATCTTTATCCATAATAAGCAAATCCCAAGAAAGAAGGCATCCATCTACAAAAGTTATATGATTACTACAAAGTATAACAGAACGCCCTGTAACATTAAAATCTCTCCCAAAAGTCATCGTAGCATTCTCTCCTACCTCTACACAACATCCCTGACCAATCCGCGCCTTACCACTTATGTATAATATACCAGCTATATTCCATATTGTACAACAATTCCGTTTATCAAGAAAGCCCAAACCATGTTTCCCTATCTGAAGTAGCCCCGTTTTCAATGGACAGTCAAAAACTAATTTTCCTTTCCGAGCATTCTTAATATTCACTCTTCCAAATATAAGGATAGGAAAAAGTATCGCCTTATCAAACGAAAAAGTTATAAAATTGATATAAATAGTAGAGAAAAAATTCAACTCTCTTAGTTTAGTCAAAATACTTTTTATAGATTGTAGTACACTCATATCACTAGTGTCCAGAATTAAATTCCAAAACGTTTTTAATTATTAATACAACGTTAAAAAGTTCTTCCTTTTATTTGAAAGGGGTATCTCATATCCATGTTCTCAAATATAATAATATACCAACGAATCACTAAGATCAAAGGTCTTAATAAGAAGCGTTTTATCTTCTTCTTTAAAGACTGATCACTATAACGAGCCCTTCTTGCATGGATAGGTTTCTCTGATAATTTATCCCAATTATTATCCACAGCGATAAACTCATCTGTTTCTAATACAATAGGATTAAACTTTTTTGCTAATAAAGAAAAAACACTTTGATCATGACGATTTTCTATAAACCCATCATAATTTGGTACTTTAGATCTTTTATCAGTAATCAAATCATAGTGGTAAAAACTAATATCATACCATTGTTTGGTCAAAGTCAATGTTATAATATTCTTTTTAAGAAAAATACACCCAGACAAATATTGATTAGATTCTATCACAGAGTCTCCGCTTTTCACATTTAGAAATTCAAATAAATCACCCTTTGTATATACCTTTTCCTTATAGATCTCTTGAAATGCCAAAATTCCAGAAGTACTATCATCCAACATCTTTATATATTCCAAAAATCTTGGTATTCCCTTACTATTAAAGACATTTCCTGCGTCAGAATAAACCAGTATATCATCATCTTCCATCCTTTGAAGTTGATCATATATAATAAATCCTTTCCAACGCCAATATCCATAGCCACGCCGATGTTTGAACCAGTGAATTTTCTTTCTCAATTCAGGCTGAAGATTCTTTTCCGTAAGAAAAATTCTCTTATCAAAAGGAAAGCCTTTCGTTTCTTTTTCTAATCTAATTAATGAATCAGAATAATCTGTATTAGCAAATGAAAGAAGTACTATTTTTCTCATATATCAATCAAGTAAGCACTCACTGTACGGCTAATTCACATTGAGTTATTTTTTATATTAGACAATACTTTTAGTTTGTCTTATACGTTTTTTCAATTTTAAATATTTTGGATATAAATACAAAGTTCGAGGGGAACTTAATAATAATACAATTAAGCCGTACAATATTCTCCTTAACTTCTTGGGTAAATTCAATAAAAAATGAAAAATATAAGTTTTTATACCTTTATATTTTCCAATCATTGCCATTAGTTCTTCTCTTATTTCTTCAACTTCATAAACTTTAATGATACCTAAATCATGAGATAATATTGCTTTTTGCTTTTCCAAATATTCAAAATAATCGCGTTTTGCTATATCTACAGTATAATATAACGATAAATACTCCAAAACAGCATGCATTGAATCAAAAACCTTCACAGGATTAAAACGACCTACATATTCCACATGATAATAAATAACAGGATTTGGATAAAAATACAATTGTTCACCATCCTTTATGGCCATTGAATGAAGGGCTATTTGAACAAAATCATTATTTGAGAATTTCTCTTCTATAATGTCATAATTATCCATATTTCTTCGAACAATAGCATTCGATAATAAGACAAAAGGTACGATATCTTTCTTAAAAAAGTCGTTTATACAAGTAATTTGGGGATATAAAATCGTTTGTTCTAAAAATAGATCTTGCCATCTATACTGTAAAAATATGGCTCCAATAGAATCTCTATTCACACTTAAACATTTAAACATCTTGACAAACTCATCCGTTAATATATCATCATTATCAGGAAGAAGCCAGATAAACTTACCACTCGCCAAACGATAACATTTCAACACGTTTCCTGCAAATCCCAAATTTTTTTCATTGGCATAATAAATAACTCCAGTACCTTTAAATAACTTTTCGTTCAAATTTGCTTTATCAGGAACAGAGTTATCACAAACAATAATTTCAACATCATCTCTAAATTTGTCTATAACTACACTTAGAAAATTATCATATAACCTTTTAAGTTCATAATTTCTATTATAAGTCGGTATACATATACTTAAAAGTCTTTTTTCCATAACAAATATATTTACAATAATGATTTTACTAATAACATCTTATGTTTATAATATCCTAGTCGAAGAAGAGATTTATACCATTTAAAGGAAAGTTTTGAAGATTGGATTAACTCTATTTTCTTTTTTAATAATAATATAAATCGATTATTTAAATGAATATTTAATACTTTTTGCCATTCCTCATCTTCCAAAAATGATTTTGATATAGGTGTAAAACTTCTATAATTATAATAATCATCAACAATATTCAGAGTAAAGGATAGTACCTCATAAACATATAAATCTATTATATAATCAGAAAAATTCATTCCACTCAAATTAAAATTTCTTTTGACTCCATAATAACATGATTCCATGAACCAAGAACTAAAATTAGGCTTATATCCCATTTTTACAACAGGAAAGTCTGTAACATAGAAACAATAACTACCCGCTTGTAAATTCATATTAGCCAAATAAATCTGCGGAATTCCACCTAAATTAGAGATTACAGTCTTATCTATGATCTGAAAAATATTTTTTCTAACAAGACATGAAGACATAAAACCAATCATCATTAACGAAATCGCACGATATATTTCATCTCCTATAAGATTAATTCTTTCTCCAACAATCAAATAACGAAATAGATTCTCTTCTTTAGACAAAAAGAAAATTTCATCTGAAACATAACTAAGCCGACCATTAGAATATGTATTTAGACATATTAAATCAGGGGCATCATTTTCTAATATAGATAATATACAATCATATGATTTAAAGCTAACATCATCATCATCACTAAGAAACCAAAGGTATTTTGTGTTAGTCATATTATAAATATTAACCATATTTCTATCAAATCCTAAATTAACATTATTCTTATAATATTGAATATTCATATAATCAACAACGAATTTTCCCACAAGTTGTTTCGTTTTATTATTATCACTATTATCTGAAATAATAAGTTGAATTTTACTAAAACCAGGAATTGATATAAGTCTCAACAACAATCTTTTCAATTTTACAGGCCGATTATATGTTGGTATTCCAATTGTTAACATAGATTTATTATTTTAATTTGAATCAACTATTTTTCTGACAAAATATACAGCAGGAATATATAGCAAAACCAGGACTATTATTCCTCTTACTATAAAAATCAAAGACACTCCGACTTTCATCTGCATTAATACAAAAGTTATCAATAATATAAGAGTTGATACCATCAGGCTGACAATCATCAAACGCAATTCATTACATACCAATAAATATATTCCCAGTAAACCAATACCATATTCCATTGTCATAAAAAACAGAAATGAATACAAAATATTACCTGAAAGTATATTTATTTTCAAATCCATTATTTTTTGTAAATAAGGAAATAAAAACACGAATATAAGAACCACCACTATATAACAAGTCATAGAAGTAACTCCTCTTCGTATAACAATTCCATTCAAATATTTCAAACGATTCATACTAAATAAAGCTGCAAAGTATGGAATGTTAGAGGAAAGTAATATGGAAGTGAATCCTCCTACATAATTCAATATTTGGGTTGTAAATCCTAAAGAAGCTAAAAGATCGACTGATACATAGGTAGCCATCAACATATAAAAAACAGAAGTCAATAAATTGAATGAAATGATATTAATAAGCATTTTTTTCATATCATCGACCACTAATTTTCGCAAAATATGTTCTTTACCACTTTTCGTTTCGGAAATATTATAGCATAGTTTAGATTTCCTTAGATTTAATACAAACAACAATACACGCGACAGTCCGAAACACAAGACGAAACTGATCAAGTATTCCCACTTAAATACCTCCAAAAACAAAAATACCAAAAAAAGATTAGCTAAGGTGGAGATTATTTGATTCTTTTGCACTATTACTACTTTCTGAAACCCTAAAAGAATTGAAGAATGAAGGTTTGACAACAAGCCTACAGTTCCTGATATGACAAAAATCCCCCATGCAATATATTCTTGCCAACACACCTCTATTCTTTTATATTGTGACAAATAAAAACTACCTCCCAGCAGGGCTATAACAGCAATAGCAACAACAATTTTTACAAACACCCGATTGTTTATTTTTATAAATTCATTGCAATCAAGGTCCAGATGACTTTCTTTCTTATTAATGATATATGTGATATGTCTAGATATAGTTTGCAAAAAACCTCCTTCCATAATCCCAACAATTGCAAATATAGCTCCAAAAAGATACCATAATGCCACATCATCGCTAGAAAGAATCTTAGCAATCATAAACAATATTATCCCATTAGCAACTAAATTGACAATCTTATTTACAATACTCCAAGATTCGTTATTATTTAAAACCAGACCCATTTTTAAGGAAAATTATCGAATAAATGTTTTTTCTAATGCGCTTTCTATGGAATATAAAGGATGCCATCCTGGTATAAGAGTTGCATTTTCCCAAGGAATCATAACTTCTCTTTCTCTATATGCTCTCCTCCCCCAATTTATATTCAATTTTACATGAAGAACACTTTCATATATCTGTGATAATTCTCTTAATGTATATCGTCTTATAGCACAAACACCATATTGTGCCCCATTCGTAATACACGGTACTTCATCACTCAACAATTCCAATAATCTAACAAAAGCGGCAATAACATCTTCAATATAAGTGACATCTATTAGTTGTTCCCCCAATGACATATCTATAGATTCTCCTGTTTCAGATATCCGTTTCCACAAATTGAATATTTTAGGGCGTATATCATCTGGACCGAAAGTATCAGATAGCATCAAGGTACAGAATTTTATTTTTTCTGTATCGATATAATATTGTGCTATACTTTCAAAGGCTTGCTTTGTGGCAGCATATAAATTAACAGGGGAATAACTTGCGTTTTGATAATGCTGAAAAAATGTCCCAGTATTCAAAAACCATTTGACACCAGCATTAGCAGCCGCTTCCAATAAAGCTGTGCCCAAATAAACATTTGATAGGACCAAGTCTTTAACCTGACTAGGTTGGTGTTGTGCTACATATAAAGATGCTAAATGTATGATACCTTCTATTTTATTCTCTTTTAAGTAAATTGACAATTCCTCAACATTGTCATTAAACACAAATATAAAATCAGCCGGTACCTTTGCTACATCAGTTGACGAACGTATAAAAGCATGAACTTCATATTGGTCTTTTAGCACTCTCAACAAATGGGTACCTATAAACCCTGTGACTCCAGTAACTAATATATTCATTAAAATGGTGATTTAAAATTTTCTAATCTCTCAAATGTCAAATCACGTCCCGAGACAATAGGTTTTGACACTTTCCAGTCAAAATCAATGGAATTATATATAATACCACTATCATGTTGTTTAGAGTAACATGAGTTTTGCGCATAATTCACAATAGTATCATTCTCCAATGATAAAAAGCCATGAGCAAAACCTTTAGGAATATACAAATACCGCCCCTTCACACTGTCTAATTCTGTAGAAAAAACATGCCCATATGTCTGTGATTTTCGACGTATATCAACAACTACATCCTTTATTTTTCCTTTACTTACATAAACCAGTTTTGTATGTTCACAAGGCGGTAATTGAAAATGCATACCACGAATAACTTTCTTTTGTGATATAGAAAAATAGAATTCTTGAAAATCCGTATCCAATCCATGATCTTTAAAATAATCATAATTAAATATTTTCTGAAAACATCCACGATTATCTTGATAGTTCAAAGTTTCTAAGATGAATAAACCATCAAAAGGAGTATTTATTATATTCATTTACTCAAATATTCTTTTATTTGCTCAACACAAATTGTATAAACCGAATTTTCCTTATATTTCTTATACCAATCAACAGTCAATTTCACAGTTTGATCAATATTCATCTTTGGTTCCCATCCCAATAACATTTTAGCCTTAGAAATATCCAACATTAACAAATTCGCTTCATGTAAAGCATTATCATTAGAGATATCTCTTAATTCTCCTTTTCCATAATTTTGTATGACTTTCATTGCCACCTCCCAGACAGTAGATATTGACTCCATGTTCGGCCCAAAGTTCCAGCCTTCACAATATTTCTGTGGCTCTATCCACATCTTATGCGCAAGTAAAATATAGCCACTCAATGGCTCAAGTACATGTTGCCAAGGACGAACAGCCTTTGGGTTACGAATATCGATTAAGATACCTGATTCCAAAGACTTAATACAATCTGGAATAATACGATCCAAAGACCAATCTCCCCCACCAATAACATTACCTGCCCGAACACTAGCAATACTTTTACCATGATTTTCATACCGATCAGGGTTGAAAAAAGAACGCCGCCAAGATGATATCGCTATTTCTGCAGCTCCCTTACTACTTGAATAAGGATCATATCCTCCCATAGGCTCATTTTCACGATAACCCCAAATATGTTCATTATTCTCATAACATTTATCTGTAGTAATCATTACACCGACTCTCACACTATCAGTCTCACGAATAGCCTCTAATATATTAATAGTACCCATAACGTTCGTTTCATAGGTTTCAATAGGAAAATCATAACTCAAACGTACTAAAGGCTGGGCAGCGAGATGAAAAACGATTTCTGGCTGATATTGTTGAAAGATTTCTTTCATCAGCCGAGCGTCACGAATATCAGCACGCAAATCTGCCTTTATTTTTTGTCCAATGCCAGAAAGTATGTAATTATCTCTTTCAGAATAAGGATTTTGAGCTATCCCAATAACTTCAGCACCCAGTTCATGCAACCAAATGGAAAGCCAACTGCCTTTGAAACCGGTATGTCCAGTTACGAGTACTCGCTTACCTTTATAAAAATTATCGAACATATCTATTTCCATATTACCAAACTTTCCAAGGAGCGATTCCTTTGTTCCACATTTCATTCAGTTCTGTATTATCACGCAAGGTATCCATTGGTTTCCAAAAGCCCATATGTCGATAAGCGTGCATTTGACCATCTTTTGCCAAACATTCAAGAGGTTTACGCTCAAAAACCACTGTGTCATCATCATCTGGTAGATAGTCAAAAACTTCGGGTTCACATACAAAATAGCCAGCATTGACCCAGTTACGATCACCGTCAGGCTTTTCCTGGAAAGAAAAGACCTTATCATTTTCCAAATCAATTTGCAAAGCACCAAATTTCCCACCGGGTTTAAAAGCCGTCAAAGAGATGAAACAACCTGAAGCTTCATGAGCCTTTATGCTGTCTGTTATATTAATATCTGAAACTCCATCACCATAAGTCAGCAAAAAACGTTCTTTTCCAATATATTTCTGTACTCGTTTCAATCGACTACCAGTCTGAGTATTTAATCCTGTATCAACCATTGTTACTCTCCAATTTTCAGAATGATTATCCAATATTTGTACACTATTATTAGATAGATCAACAGTCATATCACTATTATGACGAAAATAATTGGAAAAGTACTCTTTTATAACATACTGCTTATAACCGCAGCAAATAATAAATTCATTGATCCCATAATGACTGTAGGTTTTCATGATATGCCACAAGATGGGCTTACCTCCTATTTCAACCATCGGTTTGGGGATAAGATTAGTCGCTTCACTTAGACGAGTTCCCCAACCGCCTGCAAAAATTACAGCTTTCATAAGTTTACACTTTATAACAAGATACAAATTCTTTTATAACAGAAATCATATACGAGAGCATCTCTTCTGTCATACCGGGATAAACGCCAATCCAAAAAGTATTATTTAAAATAAAATCTGTACTTTTCAGTTCACCTACTACACGATAACCCTTACCATTTCTACGCATTTCGTCAAAAGCTGGATGTTTCAACAAATTACCTCCAAACAAATTACGGGTCTGAATTCTCCTGCTCTCCAGATATTCAGAAAGCTCGTTGCGGGTAAAACCAGCATCCTCCTTTACTGAAATCAGAAAACCAAACCAACTAGGATTGGAATTCTTTTGAGGTTCAGGAAGAATCAATCCTTCTATTCCTTGCAGACCTTTCAGCAATGTCTTGAAATTTCGCCTACGAGCTTCTACTATACTGTCCAATTTTTCTAGCTGAGCACATCCAACAGCGGCCTGCATATCAGTTAGTTTCAAATTGTAACCAAAATGAGAATACACATATTTATGGTCATACCCTACTGGAAGTTCTCCAAATTGTTTATTGAAACGATATTTACATGTGTTATCAATGCCGCCTACACACCAACAGTCACGTCCCCAATCACGAAAAGAGTTAATCAACCTATGCAATAAAGGATCATTGGTATATACAGCACCTCCTTCTCCCATTGTCATGTGATGGGGAGGATAAAAGCTACTTGTACCAATATGACCAATAGTACCAGTTTTCCTAGTTTCTCCATCAATAATATATTCGGAACCTAAAGCATCACAGTTATCTTCTATCAACCAAAGATTGTGCCGATCACAAAATGCTTTTACCGCACTCAAATCAAAAGGATTACCCAAAGAGTGAGCGATCATTACCGCTTTAGTTTTATCAGAATGAGCTTGTTCCAGTTTTGTCACATCAATATTGTATTCAGGTACAGTTACATCAACAAAAACAGGAATAGCTCCATATTGAATAATGGGAGTTACTGTAGTTGGAAAGCCACAGGCAACAGTTATCACTTCATCACGCTGTTTTATTCTACGTTCTCCTAACTGCGGAGAAGTCAGTGCCATAAAAGCCAGTAGATTAGCAGAAGAACCTGAATTAGTTAAAGAACAATACTTCACCCCCAACCATTGAGCAAAACGGGTTTCAAATTTATGGGCCCAAGGCCCGGCGGTCAACCAGAAGTCGAGTGAGGAGTCAATTAGATTGACTAATTCATTATCATCAAAATAACGGCCTCCATAGTTAATGAAAGTTTTACCTGCCACAAAATCTTTCTTCTGTCCATGTACTTCCGCATAATAGATACGGGTCAATTCAAGGATTTGTTGTTTCAGATCTTCTTTTTTACTCATAAGTAGATATTTTTTAATGGATATTCAAAACTTTTATTCATACGTCTGTAAACAAGATATATTTCAAGCAACAAGAGAATATTTAATACGCATTTTTTTCTCCAATAATAACATTTGCCATAGTCTTATAAATGATATATAAATCAAGCAGTAATGTCCAATGCTCCATATACCAAATGTCAGCCTTCACACGGCCTTCCATTTGTGACAGTTCTTTAGTTTCACCACGGAATCCGTTCGTTTGCGCCCAACCCGTTATCCCGGGTTTAATGAAATGGCGCACCATATATTTATCAATCAGTTGTTTGTAGACTTCCGTATGAATCAACATGTGGGGACGAGGACCTACTAACGACATTTCACCTTTGAATACATTAATAAATTGTGGAAGCTCATCAATATTAGAACGACGAAGAAAATCTCCAAATCGGGTCTTTCGCGGATCATCTGCTGTTGCCTGCTTGCGATCAGCCTCTTCATTCACCAGCATGGAACGAAATTTATAGCATTTGAATTCCCTGCCATTCAAACCGGTTCGCATTTGCTTAAAGAATATAGGACCGGGAGAAGTTAATTTTATGATAATTCCCACAATAAGATAAATAAACGGGAAAATAGTAACTAAAAAAAGACCTGATAATACTATATCGAAAATACGCTTTAATAAACGATTTTCCATTTTGCTAAGCGGTTCATACCGCAAATTCAAAATCGGCATATTACCCACCATGCTATGCCAAATACGACGGGGAAAACCCTTACATATATTAGGAACACCATGAAAATAAAGCAAATGGTTCTCACAATAATTCATGATAGAAAAATTATAACGTCCCTCCTCCATCGACAAAGAACAAAAAACATGCTTGATTCCTGTGTGTCCGGACATAAATTCAGAGAAACCATCAGGACTACCACAATAAGAACATTGGGAGGAAAAAACATCATTAGGCCTAATATCAAAATAACCTACGACTTCATAAATAGATGCCAGAGAACTCTCCATTTCCTCATATAACATCTGCATATTATCACCTCCGCCTATAAAAACAGCGTAACGTTTGTGTTTACCCTTAGCACAATAACTAATCAGTAAATGACGAATTATGATACGATAGATGCTTAGAATAACAAAGAGTATGAAAAAATAAACAACAAAAAAGAGTGGAGAGATTATAGATATTCCACTAAAAGCCATGATACAAGCCCAAAAGACCGAAAAGGTTATGATATTCTTCAAAACACGTAACACAAGCTGGTCGGCACGAATTTCTCTGCTATTCCAAGCTCTTCCACGAGATGCCGAACAGGCTAAATAACAGAGACTAAGTGAAGTCATCATCAAAGAAGCAGTACAAGAAAAAGGCAAATACATAAACGCACTTTTCCAGAAGAGAAGGAGTCCAAACAGGCACAGGTTCAAGATGATCAGATCTCCCAATACTGCAATAAACTCCACAACTTTATTTATCTGGTTAGCTGACGCCATAGCACTTCACTAATTGGATATATTAAGCACGGATTTCTTTAAACTTATTCAGAAAATCTTTTCCGAATAAATTCCAGAATATAGCAATGCCAACAGACAGGAAGACAAATGCCAAAACATATATTTTTCTACTAGTCCCCGAAGGTTCCAATGGTACCACAGCTGGTTCTACCACTGCGAATACAGGCTTCTCTTCCTGAACTTTAGCTCTGGCAACCTGAAGCTGATTTGCAACCTGACTATACACCTGGTAAGCAAGGCTCATATCATTTTGCAAACGTTCCTGTTCGGCACGGACACTCTGCAAAATGATATTATCATGAGAGTCCATATAGTCGGCATATTTTTTCTGCGCTTCGTAATATTCCTGCTGACGTTCTTTAAACAATTTCTCTAGATAGAGACAATCTTCTTTAGATTTGGAGGTACGATAGTCTATGATATATTCCTGCAATTTCTTCACTACGGAATCGGCTACGACTGCAGCAACTTTAGGATCCTGAAAAGTTGCAGTAACGGAAGTCATCGAGGTTTTCTTATCCACAGAAGCAGCAATCTTTTTTTTCAGAGTTCCTATTTTCATCAATTCTTTCTTTGACAACTCAATTGCGCCCTGGTTTGTTTTACCAGAAGATATGGACTCATCCTCTTCAACAAACAAAGACTTTACTCCACCAATTATCATACCCGGAAATCCAATAACATAACCCCACCAGGGAGATATTTCCTCATCTAAATAAGTATCCAACGTCATGACTTCATTTTTCGATATCGGTATTTCCATTATAGAAAGTTCCAGTAAGAAAGGAGTAGAAGAGACAATATCAGCAGATAAAGAGGCATTCAAGGCATCAGTACCATCTCCCATAGTACCCCCATTTCCTAAAAAGGAAGCAGCCAAACCGGATAATCCACTACCTTTATCACTCCCCATCTCCGGAGAAAGAGTGACTGCAACCGTATACTGTTTAGGAATACTTATTGCTATAACAATACCAATTACCAAACCGATACCGGCAGCTTTATAGATTTTCTTACGAATACCTATAATCTTACGAAGAAGATCCATCAAGTCGATTTCAATCTCTTCATCCGTATGATTATCATGTTTTTGTTTTATTTCTTTTTCAGATTCTCCTTCTATCATAGTGATATGGGCTGTTATTCTTTATTTTTTTATTAAATTAGCAATAGAAGCAACCATCATTCCCAAAGTACTAAACGTAGTAGCATACCCTAATATATTTCCTATATTGGTCTTCTTAGCTTTACTAGGCACAATTATCTCACAACCCGGCTCAATCTGTTTCTTACCACTACCTTTCACTTTAGTTACCTGGCCGTTCATGTATACGATAAATTTATTACTCTTCTTCGCATTTTCAGAATAACCACCAGCTTGATTCAGGTAATAATCTATATTCTCACCCTCTATATATGAAACTGTATTCGGAACCATTACGGCACCATTGATCGTTACTGTATTATTATTTTTCGGAATAGAAATCACATCACCCTCACGCAAGACAATATCTGCTGTACTTCCAGGATTCGCTAATGCTTTCTCCAAGTCAATACCAACACTAAAGGTATCTTCCACACGAATACCTAAAGAGTCCATCATAGCTTCACCCAACTGTCGACTCATCAAGCGGACCACATCACCCATGCGTTTCTTTTCACTTGCATTGGCTACACGAGTCAATTTGGCACCACGTAAGTAGGCATAATTCGTTGCACCTCCCGCTTTATTGATTAAGTCCGAAAGACGTTCTTCACGACTGGTCATTGCATAAGAGCCTCCGAACAGAATTTCACCTTCAACAACCACATTCTGTTGAGCCTGATAACCCGGACTACGACGTACATAAACTTCATCATAAGGTTGAAGGACAAAGCCGGGAGTTCCATCTACAATAAAACCTTCTTTTAGGGAGAATGTATATATCTGACCGATAGTATCGTTATCCACTGTACTACGAGGATTCTTAATTCTACGGGATACATCTACACGAACTACAGAAGCGGCTTCACGTAAGCCACCCGCCTGAATAATCAAGTCTTCAAGGGTCATGTTATCCGCATAAGGATAAGAATCAGGTTTGGCTACTTCACCGTGGATTACGACGTTGCCCCTGTCTTCCAGGTCATGAATACTAGGAATATAAAGGATATCGTTTTTCATCAGGATGATGTTTTGGGAAGTACCGTCCATGATAGCTTTAATGTCTACTGGAACAACTTCGGTAGTCAAGTCCTCACGCTGGCGGTAGAGAACGGCACGGTTCAAGAAAGCATCACCGGTCAGGCCTTGGGCTTCGTTTACCAGTTCACGGACTGTATTCAGTTTTCCATTCAACTGGTAGATGCCGGGACGATAAACGGCTCCACGGATTTCAAGTTTGTTGATGAAGCGGTTAAGGATGGCTTCGGCGGTCACAACATCACCGTTTCGCATTTTATAGACACTATAGTCAAGGTCTTTGACTGTGTTTACTTCATATTCCTGTCCATTCTGGCGTACGACACGTAAGGAACGGGTATAGGCGTCAGCTTCAAAGCCACCGGCATAGCTGATAAGAGTGGATAGGCTTTCATCCTTTTTCATTTCGAAACGCATTGGGCGTTTCACTTTTCCGTCGATCTTAACCAATACGTCATAGGCGGGGACTATTACTACATCCCCTTCCTGAAGCCGGATGTCATCCTGAATGTTTCCTTTCATGATAAATTGGTAGACATCGATCGTGGCGATATTTTTGCCGTTACGTACCAGCTGGACATTGCGAAGGCTTCCTATGTCACTGACTCCACCCGCACGGTAAAGTGCATGGAAAACTGTGGCAAAAGAAGAGAGGGAGTAAGTACCCGGTTGGACAACCTCACCCATTACATTGATCTGGATAGTACGTATGCTGCCCAAAGTCAGACGGATGTCAGAGGTGGGATCATTCGCATTATTAAGACCATTATATATCTTGTTTAATGTCTTTTTGAGATAGTCATTGGCTTCAGCAATAGTTAGTCCGTTCAGGTTGACAGGACCAATTTTCTGAATGTTGATCGTGCCGTCAGGAGAAATATGTTGGCGGATAGTGTTCTGGCTGGCTCCCCAGATGTCGATAATCACTTCATCACCGGGACCAAGACGATAATTTAAAGGAGTGGCGATGTTGACGCTCGGTTCAAAAGTCAGGTTACGGGTGTTGAAAATATTTCGTCCGAAAACCTGATTGCCACGTGCGAGGTCTTGAGTGCTCGGATGGTCTTCCAGCATATCGGAAGTGTTTTCTTTCATTTCCTCACGAAGGCGTGATTCATTGACATCGGTACCCGTTGCATTGGAAGCATTAACATTGTTTTGTTGTTCATATAGTTGCTTCACACGAGTTGCCTGTTCTTTGGTCACACCTCTACGTGCCAGTTCAGAAGCTAGTTGTTTCTGTTCTTTACCCTGGCGGATGCCATCCTTTACATATTCAAGAACTTGGGAGTCGCTCATGCTTTGAGCCATTAAAGGAGAAAAAACTCCCAGCAACAGAATGAATAGAAATACGTTAAATTTTCTTCGTGTTGTCATTACTAATCTTTGTGGGTTCTACATAACCGATTGGCATATCTACACATGCACAGCCAAGCATATTTAAACGAACGGCAATCTTACTCTTCCCGCCTACAGTCACAAGTTCGCCAACAAGTCCACTCAAAGGACCTTTTATGACACGAACTTTCTCACCACGCGCTAGTGGAGTATCATTCATACAGACTGCTTCTTCGGAATAATCGAGCATGAAACGGAAACGGGCCATCTGCTCGTCAGGAATAACGGCAGGAGTGCTCTCTCCACGCATCACCATATAACGGCTGACCGTAGAAAATGAAAGGACTTCCATACGTTCTTTTGGATTGACATGTACAAAAACCATCATTGGGAGTAAGACTGTATCAACCATCTTACGACGGTCACTCCATTGATGAATTTGCTGCTGAACGGGAACAAAAGAATCAATTCCCATCTTAGATAAACGCTCGGCAACTTTCTTCTCGTGGTGCATTCGAACGAGTGCTACATACCAGCGTTTTGAGTGTGCTACGCCTTCCCCTGTCCCACTACTAGGCCCGGCATTTACTGATTTCGGTTTCGTTAAAATCATATTTTTTTACCCCATGTTCATCCGTTACTTCTTAGGTAACAGACAATACATACACGAAACGCATACTACAGTGAAAATAGAAATCACATACATGACAAAGGCGTAGAAAATGGAAAAGCCTAATATTCAATAAGAAAACTATTGAATTAGGCAATGAAAAAGTATAGAGCATGGAAATAAGATTATTTCATGTTCAGATAGTTTTTTGCTCTATGTTTCAGATAAAACGAAAAAAAGTGGAAGAATATTTGCTTACTATTCGTGTTTTTGTCTATCTTTGCGTCAAATTTAAGTTCCGTTACCTAAGAAGTAACACA
>ERZ791724.56-NODE-56-length-97877-cov-4.253982_pt1 | contig 97877 bp, 79 predicted proteins | sample MGYA00510044_ERZ791724 | MGnify/ENA primary metagenome ERZ791724 (study PRJEB30046, sample SAMN00715140) | human gut metagenome | study: EMG produced TPA metagenomics assembly of the A metagenome-wide association study of gut microbiota in type 2... | reverse complement strand
AAGCCTCGAAGAGGCGAATTCGAGCTGTATGTTGGACATTTGTTCACTACCACACAAAATTTGGAGGTAAGTATATGAAAATTTCACCTACACTGACCGAAGTTAAAGAAATAGCAAAAACCGGGAAGTATGACATTCTCCCTGTAAGCTGTGAGATATTATCAGATTTTATCACACCTATAGAGGCTATGAGGATTCTGCAGAATGTTTCAACACATTGTTATCTGCTTGAATCAGCACAAGCCAATGAAGCCTGGGGAAGATATACATTTTTGGGATATGATCCAAAGCTTGAGATTAACTGCATAGATGGTCACATGAAGCTTGGAAAGCTTTCGGTGGAGACGGAAAATCCTTCAGAGTACATCAGACAGATTCTTTCAGAGTACAAGAGTCCGAAATTTGATTATCTGCCTTCGTTTACAGGTGGCCTTGTAGGTTATTTTTCGTATGATTATCTGGGCTACAAGGAGAAAAGCATCAGAGGAAAAGCAAGGGACACAGAGGATTTCAAGGATGTTGATCTGATGCTTTTTGATAAGGTAATAGCATTTGACAATCTGTGCCAAAAGATAATACTAATCGCAAATATGTCACTTGATGCTCCGGAAACAGGCTATAACAAAGCGATTGTTGAGCTAAAGCAGCTTAGGGAGCTTCTGATGCACGGAGAGAAAAAACAGAATATGGGTGGAAAGCTGCTGGGCGATGTCACACCGCTTTTTGAAAAGGAGCAGTATTGTGAGATGGTCGAGAAGGCAAAGCACCATATCAAAGAGGGGGATATTTTCCAGATAGTTTTATCCAACAGATTGAGCGCACCGTTTGAGGGAAGCCTTTTTGATACCTACCGCGTGCTTCGAACGATAAATCCTTCGCCGTACATGTTTTATTTTTCGGGAACCGATGTGGAGGTTGCTGGAGCATCTCCGGAGACACTTGTGAAGCTTGAAAATGGAGTGCTTCACACATTCCCGCTGGCAGGCACTAGGCCGAGAGGTGCCACAGCAGAGGAGGACAAAAAGCTTGAGGAAGGGCTGCTTAAGGACGAAAAAGAGCTCGCAGAGCACAATATGCTCGTGGACCTTGGAAGAAATGACCTCGGAAAGGTAAGCAAATTCGGAAGTGTAAAAGTTGAAAAGCTTCATTCCATAGAGAGATATTCACATGTGATGCATATAGGCTCGACAGTGCGTGGAGAGATAAGAGAAGAGTATGACGCACTCGATGCAATTGAGGCCGTGCTTCCGGCAGGAACACTTTCAGGAGCACCAAAAATCAGAGCGTGCCAGCTTATCGGAGAGCTTGAAGATAACAAGCGAGGCATTTACGGTGGCGCGATTGGATATATAGATTTTACCGGAAACATGGACACATGTATTGCAATCCGTATTGCCTACAAGAAAAACGGCAAGGTTTTCGTGAGAAGCGGAGCGGGAATCGTTGCGGATTCAGATCCTGAGAAGGAATTTCAAGAGTGCATAAACAAGGCAAAGGCTTCTCTTAAGGCACTGGAAGTCTCACAGGAGGTGGAAGAATGATTTTACTGATTGATAACTACGACAGCTTTTCTTACAATCTGTATCAGCTAATCGGCGAGATAGAGCCTGATATCAGAGTAATCAGAAATGATGAGATGACAGTTGAAGAGATTAGGGCTTTAAAGCCTGACCGCATCATATTATCACCGGGACCGGGAAGGCCTGAGGATGCGGGCGTGATAATAGCTGTGGCAAAGGAGCTTGGAAAGGAAATACCAATCCTTGGCGTGTGCCTCGGCCATCAGGCGATATGCGCAGCATACGGTGCGACAGTCACATATGCAAAGGAGCTCATGCACGGAAAGCAATCGGATGTATCGTTTGACACAGAAAGCCTTTTATTCAAGGGTTGCCCGAAAAAAGCAAAGGTAGCACGTTACCATTCACTTGCTGCAGATGCGGACACGATGCCTGATTGCCTAAAGATTACAGCCACCACAGATGATGGTGAGATCATGGCTGTTGAGCATAAGGAATACCCGATATACGGTGTGCAGTTTCACCCGGAGTCAATCATGACACCGGACGGAAAGCAGATGCTTAGTAATTTTATCAAAGCTTAATTGAAAATTGCAGCGTTTAATGAATTTATATATTAGTTGTTGAATTGAAAACAAATAGCAGAACAAAATCATAAACAAAATTATAAACGAAATATTACCGGAATACAGGAGGACATAATCATGATCAAAGAAGCCATAGTAAAAATCGTAAACAAAGAAGACCTCACATATGATGAGGCATATGCAGTTATGAATGAGATCATGGGCGGTGAGACAACACCAACCCAGAATGCAGCTTTTCTTGCAGCTCTTTCAACAAAGAGCGCAAAGGCTGAGACAACAGACGAAATCGCAGGCTGTGCAGCAGCCATGAGAGAGCATGCGGTACAGGTGAAAACAGGTATGGATGTGTTTGAAATCGTAGGAACAGGCGGAGACAATGCACAGAGCTTCAACATTTCAACAACCTCTGCACTTGTTGCGGCAGCAGGCGGCATGAAGGTGGCAAAGCACGGAAACAGGGCAGCCTCTTCATTATGCGGCACAGCAGACTGTCTTGAGGCGCTCGGTGTCAACATAGACCAGAGCCCTGAGAAATGTGTAGAGCTTTTAAATAAAGTCGGCATGTGCTTCTTCTTTGCACAGAAATATCACACATCAATGAAATATGTCGGACCTATCAGAAAAGAGCTTGGTTTTAGAACAGTATTCAATATTTTAGGACCGCTCACAAATCCGGGTTCACCGGCCATGCAGCTTCTAGGAGTGTATGATGAGTATCTTGTAGAGCCGCTTGCACAGGTGCTTGTAAGCCTCGGAGTAAAGCGTGGAATGGTAGTATATGGCATGGATAAGCTCGATGAGATTTCCATGAGCGCACCGACCAAGATATGCGAGATAAAGGACGGATGGTTCAGAACCACAGTAATCTCACCGGAGGATTTCGGCTTTGAGCGCTGTACAAAGGAGGATTTAAAAGGCGGTACACCTGAGGAAAATGCGAAAATTGTACGTGATATCTTAGGTGGACAGAAGGGCCATAAGAGAAATGCAGTACTCATGAACGCAGGCGCATCACTTTATATTGGAGGAAAGGCCGACAGCATGAAAGAGGGTATCGAGCTTGCAGCAAAAATCATTGATTCAGGAAAAGCACTTGAAACACTCGATAAGCTCATCGAGGTAAGCAACAGCTAAGCACACAAAACAGGAAAGGAAAAGCGATGAATATTTTAGACCAGCTTGCAGAATATTCAAGGCTCCGCGTGGCAGAGGACAAGAAAAAAATAAGCCTTGAGGAAATGAAAAATATCGCGATTCAGACGAAAAACGAAAAGCTTTGTGATTTTGCATTTGAAAAAGCACTCAAAAAGGATGGCTTGAGCTTCATATGCGAGTGCAAGAAGGCTTCGCCGTCAAAGGGGCTTATAGAGCCGGATTTCAGATATCTTGAAACCGCAAGGGAATACGAGGCGGCAGGTGCGGATTGCATCTCGGTACTGACAGAGCCGAAGTGGTTTTTAGGCTCGGATGAGTATCTTAAGGAGATTGCGAAAACGGTTTCGATTCCGTGCATCCGAAAAGATTTTACGGTTGATGAATATCAGATATATCAGGCAAAGACACTCGGTGCCGCTGCGGTGCTTTTAATCTGCTCCATACTGTCAGAGGTGCAGCTTGGTGAATACATAAAAATCTGCGACAGCCTTGGCATAAGCGCCCTTGTGGAGATACACAATGAAAAAGAGGCAGGGATGGCGGTAAGAGCCGGTGCCAGAATAATAGGTGTCAACAACCGCAATCTGAAGGATTTTACAGTTGATACAGCTAACAGCAGAAAGCTTCGTGACCTGATTCCCGATGACATCATATTTGTATCGGAAAGCGGTGTAAAGAGCACAGACGATATCAGGGCAATACGTGAAATCGGAGCTGACGCAGTGCTTATCGGAGAGATACTGATGAGAGCGGACGACAAAAAGGCTAAGCTTGATGAATTGCGATTAAGCTAATAGAGATATATAAGTATCTTCATGGTTTTAAGAATATCTGTAACTATTCAGTACAGAAAACAAAATATTTACAAATATACATCAGAAGGGAAAACATCATGACAAATCCAAACGGAAGATTTGGTATTCACGGAGGACAGTACATTCCTGAAACTCTCATGAATGCCGTTAAAGAATTAGAAGAAGCATACAATTATTACAAAAACGATCCTGAATTTAACAGAGAGCTCACAGAGCTTCTCAACGATTATGCAGGAAGACCATCGAGACTGTACTACGCAGAAAAGATGACAAAGGATCTCGGTGGAGCAAAAATATACCTTAAGAGAGAGGATTTAAACCATACAGGAGCGCACAAGATCAACAACGTATTAGGTCAGGCGCTTCTGGCAAAGAAAATGGGCAAAACCCGCCTGATAGCTGAGACCGGAGCCGGTCAGCACGGCGTGGCAACAGCAACGGCCGCAGCCCTTATGGGTATGGAATGTGTTGTATTCATGGGCGAGGAGGACACAAAGCGTCAGGCGCTCAATGTATACCGCATGCGTCTGCTCGGAGCAGAGGTTATCCCGGTTACATCAGGCACAGCCACGTTAAAGGATGCCGTATCGGAGGCAATGAGAGAGTGGACCAAGAGAATTTCGGACACACATTACTGCCTGGGCTCAGTTATGGGACCACACCCGTTCCCTACCATCGTAAGAGATTTCCAGGCGGTCATCTCAAAGGAAATCAAGGAGCAGATGCTTGAAAAGGAGCACAGACTGCCTGATGCGGTTATCGCATGTGTGGGCGGCGGCTCAAATGCCATCGGAAGCTTTTACAACTTCATAGAGGATGAGGGAGTTGAGCTCATCGGCTGCGAGGCAGCAGGAAGAGGAATAGATACCTTTGAGACTGCAGCCACGGTAAATACAGGCCGTCTTGGTATTTTCCACGGCATGAAGTCATATTTCTGTCAGGATAAATATGGACAGATCGCTCCGGTTTATTCAATTTCTGCAGGACTTGACTATCCGGGAGTCGGACCGGAGCATGCATATCTGCACGATATCGGAAGAGCAAAATATGTACCTATAACAGATGATGAAGCGGTAAATGCTTTTGAATACCTCGCAAAGACAGAGGGAATCATCCCTGCAATCGAGTCCTCACATGCAGTGGCATATGCCATGAAGCTGGCGCCTACAATGGACAAGGACAAGATAATCGTTGTTACTGTTTCAGGCAGAGGCGACAAGGACTGCGCGGCAATAGCAAGATACAGAGGGGAGAATATTTATGAGTAAGATAAGAAGTGCGTTTGAAAACGGCAAGGCATTTATACCATTTATCACCTGTGGTGATCCAAATTTAGAGACAACCGCGAAAATCGTAAGAGAAGCAGTTGCAAACGGAGCAGACCTTATAGAGCTTGGAATTCCATTCTCTGATCCTACAGCAGAGGGACCTGTAATCCAGGGCGCCAACATAAAGGCACTTGCAGCCGGAGCTACAACAGACAAGGTTTTTGACCTTGTGAGAGATCTGAGAAAAGATGTCACAATTCCTATGGTTTTCATGACATATGCAAACGTGGTTTACTCTTACGGCGCAGAAAAGTTTATCAGTACATGTAAGGAAATAGGAATTGACGGACTCATTTTGCCGGATATCCCATATGAGGAAAAGGAAGAGTTTTTACCACTCTGCGAGAAATATGATGTGGACCTTATTTCATTTATCGCACCTACATCAAAGGATCGCATTGCGATGATAGCAAAGGAGGCAACCGGCTTTATCTATGTGATTTCAAGCCTCGGAGTCACCGGTACAAGAAGCGAGATTAAGACAGATCTGGCTTCAATAGTCAAGGTAATCAGAGAAAACACAGATGTGCCATGTGCTATCGGTTTTGGCATTTCAACACCAAAGCAGGCAAAGAAGATGGCAGATATCTCGGATGGTGCCATTGTGGGCTCTGCCATTATCAAGATAATCGATGAGTATGGGGAGGCTTCACCAAAGTATGTCGGTGAGTATGTTAAAGCAATGAAGGATGCGCTGTAATTTGTATTGACCGCTTGACAAAATTATTGGTTAATTCATAATAGTAAAAAGATGCAGATTTGCAAATATAGTGAGAATTAACGTGGAGATACAATAATGCAGGAAAATGAGAAAGACAAAAGATTAGAAAAACAGCTTGATTTCATCAGAGAAATCGACAAGGAAAAGGAGATATTCCGCCAGACTTATTTAGCTGATGCAAGCCGCAAGGAAAATGATGCGGAGCATGCCTGGCATATGGCTATCATGACCATGCTCCTGAGCGAGTATGCCAATGAGAAGATAGACGTGCTAAAGACAGTAGGAATGCTTTTGATACACGACATAGTAGAGATTGACGCAGGAGACACATATGCCTATGATGAGGCAGGCAAGGCCACACAGCATGAGCGTGAGCAGAAGGCGGCGGAGCGTATATACGGACTCTTGCCAAAGGAACAGGGCGAGCCGCTTTTAGAGCTGTGGGAGGAATTTGAGGCGCAGCAGACGCCGGAAGCCAGATTTGCCCGCACCATGGACAATATCCAGCCAATGCTCCTAAATGATGCGTCGGGCGGGCGTTCATGGCGTGAGCACAGCGTAAAGCTGTCGCAGATACTTGGCAGAAATAAGTGCACAGCACTCGGTTCAGAGAAAATCTGGGATTATGCGTTTAACAATATACTGAAAAAGCATGTGGAGAGCGGAAACATCATAGATGATGAGGGCATCTTCTAAGTGGAAGCCGGCGTGAGTGCGGAAGTTAGCGTGAGCGGGGAAGATGGCGTGAGTGCAAAAGCCCGCGAGCGTAATGGACGGTAATAATGATTTACTGAAAAATCCCGTAGAATTCTATTGTAGGCAGTCGTTTTGTATGATATACTTTACTGGATTAAATCGGTGAACTATAATTATAAGGTGACTATTCAAGGCAGCTTAAATAGTTACATGACAAGTATATTGAGCTTCATCGAAATCCACAGAATAAAACACACGGAGGAATCAAAATGAATATTGTATGCTTAGACCTTGAGGGAGTATTGGTACCTGAAATCTGGATTGCATTTGCAAAGGAGACAGGCATTCCTGAGCTTGAAAAGACAACAAGAGATGAGCCTGATTATGATAAGCTCATGAACTATAGAATAAATATTTTAAAGGAGCACGGACTCGGATTAAAAGAAATTCAGGAGACTATTGCAAAGATAGATCCAATGCCTGGTGCAAAGGAATTCTTAGATGAGCTTCGTTCAATCACACAGGTAATCATCATCAGTGATACATTTTCACAGTTTGCAGGCCCGCTCATGAAGAAGCTCGGCTGGCCAACAATCTTTTGTAACGAGCTTGAGGTTGCTGAAGATGGCGAGATTACAGGCTTTAGAATGAGATGTGAGCAGTCAAAGCTTACAACTGTAAAGGCACTGCAGTCTATCGGATACGATACCATCGCAAGCGGTGACAGCCACAACGATTTAGGCATGATACAGGCAAGCAAGGCAGGTTTCCTTTTCAGAAGCACAGATGCCATCAAGAAGGACTACCCTGAGCTTCCTGCATATGAGACATATGATGAGCTGCTTGCAGCGATTAAAGCAGTATTATAATCATAAATATAGTTGAAAAAAGCTTCCCACATGATATTTTAGAGTGGACACATCCACCTGTACATGTGGGAAGTTTCTATATATTTATGTCATGCAAAATCATATGAAAGAAGGTAGAGTGCAGATGTATACGGTAACACATATATATGAGGCTGATTTTGGCTGTGAGGAAAGAGCAGACGGCGCAAAAGCAAAATGCGTGGTTTATCTCGAGGACGAAAACGGCAGACAGCGTCATGTAGAGGTTGAGGATGAATGGCTTACGGCAAATGGGATAGAAGAGGGAAGCAGCTGGAAAGAAAATATCACAGATGAAGCCTGAATCATAAACTATGAGATTAATTATGTGATTAGAGTATGTGAATAAATTTTGTGTAGATGCACATTGTGTATTGACAACAGTATAAAAGGTGCTATAATAAAATTAACATATGAACAATCATTCATATGTTCAATGAAAAACGTACAGTAAAACAAATAATTCATGAAAATAAGGAGAACACCACTATGAAGAAGACTTACAAAATCGATGTAGACTGCGCTAACTGCGCCAACAAGATGGAGGATGCCGCAAAGAATACAGCAGGTGTAAAGGATGCTACAGTCAATTTCATGACACTCAAGATGAGCGTTGAGTTTGAAGAGGGACAGGATGCAAAGGCGGTTATGCAGGAGGTTCTTAAGAACTGTAAAAAGGTAGAGGACGACTGCGAGATTTTCTTATAAATTGCCGGGCGCAGGAATGACAAATGATATTTTTTCAATGCCTGCGCTATAGTAAGGGTGATTATCAAGAGATTATAATGAATGGAGCTATGGCGTATGAATAAAAAGCAGAAAAAAGTACTTGCGCGTATCATAATCGCAGCGGTACTCATGATTATATTACATTTCATACCGGTTAAGGGAATTATCAGGTTCCTGCTTTACATGGTGCCTTATCTGGTCATAGGATACGATATCCTGAAAAAAGCATTTAAGGGAATCAAAAACAAGCAGGTATTTGATGAAAACTTCCTGATGGCGGTTGCCACTGTAGGTGCGATAGCGGTTGCGCTCTATGAGAATGGTGACTATACAGAGGCTATAGCCGTTATGCTCTTCTACCAGATTGGAGAGCTGTTTCAGAGCTATGCAGTCGGAAAGAGCCGTAAGAATATCAGTGAGCTCATGGACATCAGACCCGATTATGCCAATATCGAGGTGGACGGAAAGCTCACCCAGGTTGATCCTGATGAGGTTGCTATCGGCTCGGTAATCGTGGTACAGCCCGGAGAAAAGGTTCCTATCGACGGTGTGATAGTTGAGGGCTCATCTACATTAAACACCAGTGCGCTTACAGGTGAGAGCGTGCCGAGGGATGCAAAATGCGGTGATGAGATAATCAGCGGATGCATCAATATGTCCGGTGTTTTAAAGATTAAAACGACAAAAGAGTTTGGCGAATCAACGGTTTCAAAGATACTTGACCTCGTTGAAAATTCAAGCTCAAAGAAATCAAAATCAGAAAACTTCATATCAAAATTTGCCAAGTATTACACTCCGGCAGTCTGCTACAGTGCACTTGCACTTGCGATACTGCCACCGCTTGTCAGAATACTTTTCATGTCAGCCGCACCACAGTGGGGCAGCTGGATATACAGGGCACTTACCTTCCTTGTAATAAGCTGTCCATGCGCGCTGGTCATCAGTATTCCGCTCAGCTTTTTTGCAGGAATCGGAGGCGCCAGCCGCGAGGGCGTTCTTGTAAAGGGCTCAAACTATCTTGAGACCTTATCACAGACCAGATACGTTGTATTTGACAAGACCGGCACCATGACAGAGGGCGTTTTCGAGGTGGCAGGAGTCTACGACAATACGCTCGATAGAGAAAAGGTGCTCGAGTACGCAGCACTCGCAGAGAGCAGCTCATCGCATCCAATCAGCAGGAGCTTACAGAAGGCGTATGGAAAGGAAATCGACAGAACCCGCGTGACAGACGTTGAGGAAATCAGCGGTCACGGAATCACCGCAAAGGTAGATGGCGTATCTGTAGCGGCAGGAAACTACAAGCTTATGAAAAAGCTGGGCTTAAGCTACAGTGAAACTGACAAGGTCGGCACCATAGTCCATATCGCAATAGACGGCAGATATGAGGGCTATATCCTTATCTCAGATAAGATAAAGCCAACCTCAGCGGCAGCAATAAAAGCATTGAAAAAAGCCGGAATAAAAGGTACAATAATGCTTACAGGCGATTCGAGGACAGTAGCCGACTCAGTAGCGGCGGAGCTGGGAATTGATGAAGTATACAGTGAGCTTTTACCGGGCGATAAGGTGGCAAAGGTAGAGGAACTGCTCGCAAGAAAGGGCAGTAAAGAAAAGCTCGCCTTCGTCGGAGACGGAATCAACGATGCACCGGTGCTCTCAAGAGCAGATATCGGAATTGCAATGGGCGCCATGGGTTCAGATGCAGCAATCGAAGCCGCAGATATCGTCCTCATGGATGATGACCCGCTAAAGATAGCAAAAGCAATAAAAATATCGCGCAAATGCCTGCGAATAGTATATGAAAACACATACTTCGCAATAGGCATCAAGCTGATCTGCCTCGTGCTCGGAGCAGTCGGAATAGCCAATATGTGGCTCGCAATATTTGCAGATGTAGGAGTAATGGTGATAGCGGTGCTAAATGCAATACGCGCATTATTCGTACACAAGCTCTAAATGCATAGAGCCCAAAAAGCAGATATCAAAGCATGATGAAACTACTATATAAAAAATACCAGACAGAATGCACCCAAGAGGTGCACTCTGTCTTTCGCGTATATAAAAAAGTTACTGTGTAACTGCGAAGGCACATGCAATTTATGCGGAGCACCCGCCCCATAGCCAAAAAGTAAATATAACGCAAATATAACGCAGAAAGGACACCACACCATGAGCGAAAACATAAATGAACAGATAGAATGCTGCGACTGCAACGAAATCCACGAAGATCTTCTGAAAATAGTAAATGATACAATGCCTGAGGAAACCGAGCTCTACGACCTTGCAGAGCTTTTTAAAGTATTTGGCGACTCCACCCGGATCAGAATCCTCTTTGTGTTGTTTGAAGCGGAGGTATGCGTCTGTGACCTGGCAAAGGTGCTCAACATGACACAGTCCGCCATATCCCATCAGCTTAGGATATTAAAGGCAAACAAGCTCGTAAACAGCAGACGTGAGGGCAAATCAGTGTTTTATTCGCTTGCAGACGGACATGTGCGCACAATCATTGCGCAGGGACGTGAGCATATCGAGGAATAATACAGGGAGGAATACACGTGACAGAATTAGAAGAATACTATAACAAATTCAACGAGGAAAAGCGCCTGAACAGCCGCCACGGCAGGGTAGAGTTTATCACATCCATGAAGTATATACACGATTGTCTTGGCAGCCTGATGAATGAGAAGCAGCTTGATCTTCGCTCGCAGATTAAAATACTGGATGTCGGTGCGGGTACAGGCAGATACTCAGTGCCTCTTGCTGAGGAGGGCTATGATGTGACAGCACTTGAGTTAGTTAAGCATAACCTCGGCAGGCTGAAGCAAAAGAGCGATAAAGTAAAGGCATACCAGGGCAATGCCACAAAGCTGAAAAAGTTTGGAAACGATGAATTTGACCTCACGCTCGTATTCGGACCGATGTATCATCTGAAGTCAGCGGAAGAAAAGCTTGCCGCATTGAATGAGGCAAAGAGGGTGACAAAACCGGGTGGTTACATACTTGTGGCATACATTATGAATGAGTACAGCGTTATAACCTATGCCATAAAGGAGAAGCATATAAAAGAGAGCATAGAGGGCGGAATGCTCGATGAGAGCTTCCATTGTACAGAAAAAGCTAATGATTTGTACAGTTTTGTCCGATTAGAAGATATAGAGGCTTTAAATGCACAGGCATCCCTCACACGTGAAAAGATAATAGCAGCAGATGGCGCGGCAAATTATATCAGGCCATTTTTGAATGCTCTTGACGAGGAAGAGTTTGATATGTTTGTACAGTATCATCTTTCAACATGTGAGAGAGCAGACCTGATGGGGGCAAGTGCGCACACGGTTGATATTCTAAGAGTGCGGTAGTTACGAACCGCTTCAATACAGTATAAGATTACATATGAGGAGAACTATGAAAAACAAGGGATTAAAAATTCTATTATCTGTGCTTTTGGTTTTATGCATAATTATGGCAGGAGCACTCATAGGAAAAGAGTATATTGCAGATAATATAAAAGAAGCCGCCAATCAGAATGGTGTGGATGTAGTGAAAGACACATCGGATGCCGGAAAAGAAGATGATAACGCAGTTGACAGTACGGCAGCAGGCGCAGAGAGTACACAGCCTGATGCAGCAGCCGAAACAGAAGCGGATACACAAAAGCCACAGATGTCAACCATAGTGATTACGGCCACGGGAGACTGTACACTTGGCAACAATCAGGAGCAAAGCTATGACGGCAGCTTTAATTCTTATTATGACTCAAAGGGTCAGGACTATTTTTTCGGTGGCGTCAGAGATATTTTTGAGGCTGACGATATGACACTTATCAATTTAGAGTGTGTGCTATCGGATGCGACGGAGCGCGTAGAAAAGCGCTGGAACCTTAAGGGAAAGCCTGAGTACATTGGAATAATGACGGGCAGCTCCATCGAGGCCTGCAGTCTTGGAAACAATCACACATACGACTATGGACAGGCTGGACTGGACGATACGAGAAATGTGCTTGAAAATGCCGGGATAGTGTATGGCTTCAATGATCATACCGGTATTTACGAGACTGATGATGGGACAAAGATTGGAATAGTGTCAGCCAGCCTTTTGTCACAAAACGGTGACCGCGAGGCATATATCCAAAACGGTATATCGCAGCTTCGCGAGCAGGGAGCGGCGATTGTTATCGCATGCTGTCACTGGGGCATAGAGGGCGACCATTACCCTAATGACTATCAGCAGGCGGCAGCACATCGTATCATCGACTGGGGAGCAGACCTGGTAGTCGGAAACCACCCTCATGTACTGCAGGGGATGGAGGTCTATAACGGCAAAATGATATGCTACAGTCTTGGAAATTTCTGCTTCGGAGGCAATAAAAATCCGGCAGACAAGAACACTGCGATTTATCAGCAGGCATTTACTCTGATAAATGGTGAATTGCAGCCGGGCATAGATGCACAGATTATTCCATGTACCTTAAGCAGCACGAGCTCATATAATGATTTCAGACCGACAGTGGCTTCGGGCGAAAAAGCTCAGGAGATATGCAATTTAATGAACACATATTCACAAAATTGTAGTAATATAGAGATTGATGGGCTTGGAAAGCTGCATGTAAATTAATAGAACGAATTAAGATAAAAAGCAGTCATGCAACAAATAGCATGTACCATCATACAAATATAGTAAGGGAGCAAAGAGCAATATGTATATGTGGAGAGAGCGCAGTAAAGAAGAAAAGCATGAGGATGTAGTAAATACAGGCCTGCTGCCGCTTGATGTGGTAGAGGGATTTAAGATACGTCCGGGCTTTTTCAGAATGTACGGAGCGTGCGTGGCATCGAACGGAGTGAGCTTTACCATCAATTCCCATGGAGCAACAAGGTGCACTCTTTTATTGTTCAAGCCACAGGCATCAAAGCCGTATGCGAGGATTCCGTTTCCTGATTCATATAGGATAGGAGATACCTACTCCATGCTTGTTTTTGATATAAAGCCGGATGAATTTGAGTATGCATTTTCGTTTGACGGACCATATGAGCCGGCAAAGGGACTTTTGTTTAACGAGGAAAATGTCCTTTTAGACCCATATTCAAGAGCGGTCACTGGACAGCGAAAATGGGGAGAAAAGCCGGAGGGAGGCAAGGATTTTGAGTACAGAGCCAGAGTTGTAAAAAGCAGCTTTGACTGGGGCGACATAAAGCAGCTTGAGCAGCCCTTTGAGGATCTTGTGATTTATGAGACACATGTGAGGGGATATACAAAGGATAAGTCCTCAGGAGTCAGCGCACCGGGCACATTTGCCGGATTGAAGGATAAGATTCCGTATCTGAAGGATCTTGGAATAAATGCAGTGGAGCTCATGCCGATTTTTGAGTTCGATGAGATGGAGAGTGCGAGGGTGGTTGATGATGTACAGCTCTACAATTACTGGGGCTACAACACAGTATCATTTTTTGCACCGAATACCAGCTATGCCTTCAACGAGGAGCACAACCACGAGGGAGACGAGCTGAAATCACTGATAAAGGCTCTGAAGGAAAATGGCATAGAGGTCATTCTTGATGTGGTGTTCAACCATACCGCTGAGGGAAATGAGATGGGACCATGCTTTTCCTTCAAGGGTATAGACAATAACGTGTACTATATGCTGACACCGGATGCACACTACTACAATTTCAGTGGCTGTGGAAACGTTATGAACTGTAATCATCCTGTTGTGCGCAGCTTTATTATAGACTGTCTGAGACACTGGGCCATTGAGTACAGAGTGGATGGCTTCAGATTTGACTTGGCTTCCATTCTCGGAAGAGATCAAAACGGTGCACCTATGGCCAATCCGCCGATTCTTGAGTCGCTGGCATTTGACCCGGTGCTTGGCAAGATGAAGCTCATCGCAGAGGCCTGGGATGCAGGCGGACTGTATCAGGTGGGAAGCTTCCCGTCATGGAACAGATGGGCTGAGTGGAATGGCAGATACAGGGATGACATGAGAAGCTTTTTAAAGGGCGATGACGGTATGGCGGGAAATGCCATCACACGTATCACCGGCTCACGCGACCTTTACAGCCCGGAGAGCAGAGGACACAAGGCATCAGTCAATTTCATGACCTGTCATGATGGCTTTACACTGTATGACCTTTACTCATACAATGAAAAGCACAATGAGAAAAACGGCTGGAATAACACAGACGGAGACAACAACGGACATAGCTGGAACTGTGGCGCAGAGGGTGAGACAGACGATCCAAATGTAAACGGACTTAGAAGGCGCCTTATAAAGAATGCATTTGCAGCGCTTTTGTGCAGCCGTGGCCCGGCGATGTTTTTTGCGGGCGATGAGTTCTGCAACACCCAGTTTGGAAACAACAATGCGTATTGTCAGGACAATATCATTTCATGGCTCGACTGGAGCAGGCTTGAGGAATTCAAGGAAATCCATGATTTCGTGCGTCATATGATTCAGTTCAGGAAAGAGCATCCTATACTCAGAAAGATGACAAAGCCTTCATCCTGCCAGTTCCCGGAAATCAGTGTGCACAACGGTACACCGTTCAATGCCTCAACGGATTACAAGACAAAGCTCATCGGCATCATGTATGCCGGAAGAAATGAGGAGGACACGGAGGATGATATTGTATTCTATTGCATGAATGCATATTGGGAGCCGCTTGTGATGCAGCTTCCGGTGCTTCCGAACGGAAAACACTGGCATGTGGACACCAACACCAATGCAGAGTATTTTGACGGAGAGGACTTCACGGCAAAGACGGAGCTTTTGGGTGTCAACACCATAAGAGTTCCTGCGAGAACCACGATAATACTTGTGGCAGAATAACAATAAAATCTGCAGCCCGGCACACATTGTGATATGTGCACCGGGCTGTTTTTCGTTACTGTTTTGGCTTAGATAGTAACATTTCCCCCTTTCATTTTTCAATATATTTTATGTGACATTTGCATTAGCAGCCGGTGATGGTTGTGAAGTGATACCGGAAGGCCTTGTATATATCACATAATCAGTTGTGAGTTGGACAAATTTCGTCTGTGAATCCAAGAAAATAATTGGGTGTTACACCAAAAATTGTACTTAAATGGCAAATGACAAAAATGTCAGGCACTCTACGGCCTGTCCTGTAGCCTGAAATCGTTGATTCTGCACAGCACATGATTTCCGAAAGAGCCACGTTGGTCAAGCTGTGGAGCCTCATCAGATAATCAAGCCTGTCAGGCACAGTTGTGCTAATGGTTGATAGCTGCCTTTCTTGTAAAAAGATATTTATTTCATTCATAAACAAATTGTAACACAATAATCGTAGAAAGCAACAAATATCTGAAAAAATACGAAAAAATTAGAAAACTTAAAATTACAATTTTAAATCCAGCCACCATCAAAAGTGATTATTTGTCCTGTGAGGTAATCAGGTGCAGTGATGACAGAGTAAGCCATATCTGCGACTTCATCGGCTGTGGCAAAGCGTCCGGCAGGGATTTCATCGGCCAGCTCAGCGCGTTCTGTCTCATTAAAGCATCGGTTCATATCGGTATCTATGACACCGCAGGCTATGGCATTTACCGGAATATGCGATGGCGCAAGCTCCTTGCCGAGGGCCTTGGTAAATGCATTTATACCGCCCTTGCAGGCTGAGTATGCCACCTCGCAGGATGCTCCGACATTGCCCCAGACAGAGGAAATCTGTAGTATACGGCCGCATTTATCAGCAACCATATAAGGGCTGACGAGCTTTGTAAAGTTGAAAACACCGGTTAGATTTATCGCCACGATATTGTTCCATTCATCCGGGGACATGTCGCTCAGCAGCCCGATATGCGATATACCGGCATTGTTAATGAGCACATCTATATGGCCGAAATGGGAAATGGTTTTTAAAACCATATCCTTGGCAAAGAAAAAGTCTCCTACATTTCCAGTGAAGCATAGCACCTCAATTCCGTATGCACAGTGAAGATCATCAGCCAGAGCCTTTAGCCTGTCAGATGAATTGCGGCAGCAAAGTGAGAGGTTATAGCCACAGGAGGCCAGCTTTTTGGCAATGGCGGCACCGATACCGCGTGAAGCTCCGGTTATTATAGCTGTTTTATTTATGTGATTTGTCTGATTTGTCATGATATTCTCCTTATAATTTTCATACCTTGGGGGTTAGCCGGTCACTGCGCTGCCGGGCCGGCTTCATAGTATAAGAAAATAATTACGTGATTAAATTACAGTTCAGTCATGGGTATGATACCTCGCTGTGAGGCTGGGCACAACAGTGTAAATTTATATCATATTATACAGCATAAATCATACCATAAATATATATTATGGGGTAGACAAAATTTATACATTGTGATATTATTTAATAGTTGCAAAACGAATTGCAGACGGCGTGTGGCTCAGTTTGGTAGAGCGCTACGTTCGGGACGTAGAGGTCGCAAGTTCGAATCTTGTCACGCCGATTTATTTATGAATGTATCTGAATAGTTACCGACTATTTCATTTTAGGACACGCGTATAGCGTGTTTTTTTATTTGGTTTTTTGGAAAATCAAAGTAATATATTGCTTTATTAACAAAAAAGCAGAAAAATAGTACTAGTGTATTGGCTTGCTTTAAGAAAGGGACAGGAAATAGGGGATATGAATATTTTTTTACATGCATTTTACACACTAATGATTTTGCATTTTACATTTCCCCATTACTATATCAGTTGTAACAAGCAAAGAAACAAGTTCAAGAAAGAAATGGAAGAGGAAATTAAAATGAAAAATCGTATGAAAAAACTTTTAGTTTTAGCAACTGCTGCAACAATGATGACAGCAACATTTACAGGATGTGGCTCAAGCTCAGACGGAGCAGACAACAATGCAGATACAAGCGCAGATGAAGGTACATCAAATGAGAACTTAAGCGGTTCACTTTCGCTTGCAGGAAGTACTTCAATGGAGAAGCTTTGTGAGGCACTCAAGGAGTCATTCATGGAGAAGAACCCTGGAGTGACAGTAACAGTTGAGTATACAGGTTCTGGTTCAGGAATCGAGTCAGTAACAGCAGGAAGCGTAGATATCGGAGATTCATCAAGAGCACTTACAGATGATGAGAAAGCAAACGGCGTTGAGGAAAACATCGTAGCAATCGACGGAATTGCAGTTATCACAGACAAGGACAACTCAGTAACAGAGCTTACATCAGATGACTTAAAGAAAATCTACACAGGTGAGATTTCAAACTGGAAAGACCTTGGTGGAAAAGATGAGGCAATCGTAGCAATCGGCCGTGAGGCTGCTTCAGGAACAAGAGGAGCCTTCGAGGAGCTTCTTGATGTAAAGGACCAGTGCAAATATGCACAGGAGCTTGATTCAACAGGAGCAGTTCTTGCAAAGGTAGGCTCAACACCGGGAGCAATCGGATATGTTTCACTTGACGTACTTGATGATACAGTAACAGCAATGAAAATTGACGGAGTAGAGGCAACAGAGGAAAACATTGTAGCAGGCAAATATCTTCTTTCTCGTCCATTCGTAATGGCTACAAAGGGCAAAATTGACGAGCAGAACGATATTGTTAAGGCTTGGTTTGACTATGTAAACTCAGATGAGGGACAGGCAGTTATCAAGAAGGTAGGCCTTATCCTCCCACAGTAGAAATTATCGGGCATAGTAATGATACGAAATACAGACATCGATACGAGACATCGCTAGTAAGTATAAGTATAAAAAAATACAAAATACAGACATCGATATTAGACATCAGTATTAATACATATCGACAAGATACAGGGTTTCCTCAGGAAATGGCAGGTTTCCTGGGGAACTTTTTGAAACAAGGAGTATCAAATGAAACATAAATCCATAGTAGAGAATGTTGCCAAAATAATATTCACGGTATGTGCGGTTGTGGCAATATTCGCAGTATTATCAATAACAATTTATATGTTCCTTAAAGGCGCACCGGCATTTTTCAAGGTCGGAGTATTAAACCTCTTATTCGGAACAAAATGGGCGCCGACAGCGGCAGACCCAAGCTACGGAATATTGTACATAATCCTGACATCCATCATAGGAACAGCAGTATCTATACTCATAGGAGTACCGATTGCTCTTCTTACGGCAGTATTTCTCACTGAGGTGTCAAACAAAAAGCTCTCAGCGGTAGTGCAGCCGGCAGTAGAACTGCTTGCAGCCATTCCATCAGTAATCTATGGACTTTTAGGACTTATGATACTTAATCCGGTATTATACAAGCTGGAGAAACATGTTTTTGCAAACTCAGCAACACATCAGTTTACCGGCGGATCAAATCTGCTTGCAGCAATCATAGTGCTTGCAATCATGATTCTTCCTACGGTAATCAACATGAGCGTATCATCAATACAGGCAGTACCGCAGCAGATGAGAGCGGCATCACTCGCACTTGGAGCAACAAAGATACAGACAATATTTAAAGTGACGGTTCCTGCAGCAAAGTCAGGAATCATGACAGGAATTGTGCTCGGAATAGGACGTGCACTTGGAGAAGCGATGGCTATCAACATGGTAGCCGGTGGAACGGTAAGCTTTCCACTTCCGTTCAACTCAGTGCGTTTCCTTACAACACAGCTCGTCAGCGAGATGGGATACGCCAGCGGACTTCACAGACAGGTGCTTTTCTCAGTAGGCCTTGTGCTTTTTGTGTTTATCATGATAATCAACCTCACCCTTATGAAACTCAAAAAGAAAGGAGCTGTGGAAAATGACTAGTATAAATGGAAAACGCCGCAGAATAGGCGATGATGTAGTATATTTTTTCATATATCTGTGTGCAGCATTATCGGTAGTGCTGCTTGCGGGAATCATCATATATGTATTTGTCAGGGGAATCGGCCAGGTAAACTGGCAGTTTCTGACCAGCGAGACATCTGTCTTAAGAGGCACCGTCGGAATAGCGGGCAACCTGCTCAATACCCTTTACATCATAATAATCACCATGCTCATAGCAACTCCTGTCGGAGTGGGAGCAGCCGTGTACTTGAATGAGTATGCAAAGCCGGGTAAGCTCGTATCCACAATCGAGTTTGCCACAGAGACACTTGCAGGAATACCGTCAATCATCTTCGGCCTCTTCGGAATGATGTTCTTTGGACAGACAATAGGCTTTGGCTACAGTATCCTGACGGGCTCACTGACACTGACACTTATGGTGCTGCCTCTCATCACAAGAAATACACAGGAGGCGCTTAAAACTGTACCGGACAGCTACAGACACGGAGCAGTCGGACTTGGAGCCGGAAAATGGCACACCATCCGTACCATCCTGCTGCCATCAGCCATGCCGGGAATTATCACGGGTGTTATCCTTGCGATAGGACGAATCGTAGGAGAATCGGCAGCACTTCTTTTTACGGCAGGAAGTGCGGGAATGCTTCCAAAGGTTGCAAGCGGATATTTCTCAAAGATAATGCAGTCAGGTGGAACACTTACCATCAAGCTCTACCTTGCAGCGACAAGTGAAGGAAAATTCGACCAGGCATTTGGAATTGCGGTTGTTCTTCTCGTAATCGTATTCTTAATCAACATCCTGACAAAGGTGCTGGCAAAGAAATTCCAGGCGAAGTAAACAAATCAACCGGTTATTATAATGATATGAGGGTCAAAAGGTATTTTACCCCTTTAATCATAATAATAAATTAACGAATATAGTAAATAACAAATATAATGAACTAACTAAGAAAAGAAGCTTCGATTTGATATCAGTAAATCGGAGCTTCTTTTGAGTTTCATTAAGATTATTTCTTAAACAAATCTTAATGTGTTACATAATTGGATTTTAATGTTACAATTGATACAATAAGATCAACATAAAACTTCCGGAGGCAATTATGTATAAAGTATTAGTATGTGATGATGAAAAAGACATTGTATCGGCAATCAGCATTTATTTGACCAGCGATGGCTACGAGGTAATCCCGGCGCGAAACGGGCTGGAGGCGCTCGATATAGTAAAACACAATGATGTGCATCTTGTCCTGATGGATATCATGATGCCTGTCATGGACGGCATAGAGGCGATGGTGGAAATCAGAAAAATCTCTAATGTGCCGGTCATACTGCTCACTGCCAAAAGTGAGGACACTGACAAGGTACTCGGGCTCACGGTCGGAGCAGACGACTATGTGACGAAACCGTTTAACCCGGTAGAGCTGCAGGCGAGGGTGAAGTCGCAGATCAGGAGATACATGCTTCTTGGCGCAGGCAATACAAGCGCAGGAAAGCTGGTAATCGGAGGAATTGAGCTGGATGACAAATCAAAGACGGTGACAGTTGATGGCGAGGCAGCCAATCTCACACGTACAGAGTACGATATTTTGAAGCTTCTCATGGAGCATCCGGGCGAGGTGTATTCGCCGAATCAGATATATGCAAAGGTCTGGAAGGATGAGCCATACGGGACAGAAAACACGGTGGCGGTACATATCCGTCATCTCAGAGAAAAGGTTGAGATAAATCCGGCTGAGCCAAGGTACTTAAAGGTCATCTGGGGCCGCGGATACAAAATTGACGCTGAATAGGTGCATGCTTGATACAGCTTTGTCAAGTGAAGCACTATAAAATGGAAGGTGAATGATATGAAAAAAATATCAAGGAATCTGTGGCTTAAGCTGGCGGCATTTATAGTATGCTCAGTCATGGCGGCAGGGCTTGTTGTAACAACGTTAGTTGCAGTGTACACAAACAATTATGAAAGCACAGCACAGCTAAGGGATGAGATTCATGCGAATATTGCAGGAGCCTATAGCAGACAGATGGTGTACAATTATGAATCCGGTGATGACAATGCATTTTCGCAGATGACTAATGATACCAATCTGCAGGCCGCAGTGGTAAAGAGTAATGAAACATCAGAGGACAAGGTAGATGTGAAATCTGATGCTGCAAAGGTATATTCAAGTGTGGATAAAATATCAAATCCGGATTATATTTTTAGCTACAAGGCAGAGAACTTAAAGTGGAACAGGCTATCAAATCTGTGGGATGCAATGAGCGGCAGCTATGAGGAGTCAGACGCTGCTTCAAGCGATATGAACAGTGAGAGAATCAGCTCAATCATGTATTCCAAGACAAATGGGCTCTTTTATCTGTGCCTGAATGATGGCACAGCTTATGTCATTCCAAAGGTGAGGGTGATGACAGGCTCTAACGATAACAGCTCGCTTGGCTTATATAAGGTAGTTGAGAAAACAGATGAGAATGGAAATAAATACTTTGCCTACGAGGAGATGTTTACAGGCCAGCCACTAGATATTTCAGGCTTTGCCGAGTGGAAAAATGTAAAGTGCTACGATGAAAAAGGAAATCATATAAAGTGTGGCATGAATCTGGAGGATAACGATAATTCGGGCTTTGAAAGTGACGGCTCTTACTACGATTATGATGAGGATGTTTATTATGACCGTTACGAAATTATAAAAGTGGTGGAGCAGGTGAATGAGAGCTATGAGCTTTTACCGGATACATTTAAGATATCAGACAACGGAATTGTGTACTATCCATACACCTCAACGGAAGATAAGCCCGGGTACTATTATGTGTATGCAAAGCTGCCTGAGCAGCTTCAGGAAAAGGACGATTACTTCAATCAGGCAGACAGCGTACTGGATATCATGGAATTTACAGAGACTCATTTGAGTGTATTGTTTGTCGTATTTATACTTGGTTTTGCGATTACGGCGGGGTATCTGCTGACGGTTGCTGGAAAACGTGAGGATTCAGAAGAAATTAAATTACGATTATATGATAGGCTGCCATATGGGGTGATGCTGGGAGTGACAATGCTCGCAGACTTTATGGTATTTCCGGCAGGCTTTTTGCTTATAAAGCAGCTTCCGGTGGTGGCACTCATTTGTCTGGCGGCAACCATGGTTTCGCTTGAAGCAATCCTTTCAACATACGTAAGAATCAGGGCGCATGAGTTCTGGAAGCATACACTGTGCTACTATGTTGTGAGATTTTTCCTAAAGCCTGTCAAAAAGCTATGCAGGATGGTATTTGCTCCAATCAGATACGGCTTTTCATGGATAGAAAGAAATGTACCGCTGTTTCTGATCAGTATGCTGGCATTCGGTTTCATATGCCTGCTCGAGCTTATAGGCTTTGGAATAGGGAGTATTGGATTTATATTCATTGTAAAGCTTATAGAGCTTGCTCTGCTTATCGCATTTATCATGCAGTATGACAGGATAAGATGTGCCGCAAAGGCTATAGCAAACGGAGATTTTTCACAGCCCGTTGATACATCAAGGCTCATGCTGTTTTTCAGAAAGCATGGTGAGGATTTGAACAATGTGAGCAATGGAATAGAGGCCGCGGTCTCTGAAAAAATGAAGAGCGAGCGCTTCAGGACGGAGCTCATCACAAATGTATCGCATGATATCAAGACACCGCTCACCTCCATTATCAATTATGTGGACCTGTTGCAGAAGGAGGATATAGATAACGAGAAGGTACGCGAATATCTTGACGTTCTTGACAGACAGTCATCACGTCTGAAAAAATTAATTCAGGATTTACTTGAAGCTTCAAAGGCATCGACCGGCAGCATAAATGTAGAACTTGAGGAACTGGATGCGGCTGTTATGCTGTCACAGGTAGCCGGAGAATACAAAGAAAAATTCGAGAAAAATAATCTTGATTTAATTATCAAAAATGATGTTACGCCTGTCATGATTCAGGCAGACGGACGACATCTGTGGAGGGTGTTTGATAACCTGATGAACAACATCAACAAATATGCCCAGCCTGGCACGAGAGTGTACATTGACATCATTCCAAAGGACAGCGGAGCCATCATAACCTTCAAGAATGTGTCGGCTACACCGCTTAATATTTCAAGCGATGAGCTCAAGGAACGCTTTGTCAGAGGAGACAGCTCACGAAATACCGAGGGCAGTGGGCTGGGACTGTCTATTGCAGAAAGCCTTATGAAGCTCATGAATGGTACTTTGGAGCTGACTGTGGACGGGGATCTTTTTAAAGTGACTTTGGAGTTTTAAACTTATAAGGCATTAGAAACAACAACAGCCGGGGCATCTGCCCCGGCTGTTACACTATTATTTTCAGACCAGCTGCTCAATAATGCAACTGTGATGTTTTTTATTCTTGCCATCCATATTATAATTTATTCCAACAAGCAGTACCTTACCAGAGTATTCCTTTAAAACCCCGTGATAACGTTTTTCCTTTATCTGCCTTATTGCACTATATGCCGATTGATTATATTTAAGTTCAATAATCATTGCAGGTCTTTCTCCTGCATTTAGCCTTGGTATAAAAACAAAATCAGCAAAGCCTTTGCCCGCTGGCATCTCTCTAACAACATTATAATATGCAGGTGCTGTAAAATATGCCATAGATAAAACACAGCTTAGTGAATTTTCATCATTATATTTAAGTATTGATGTGTAGGCATCGTGAGCTTTTGCAATGAGCTCGGCCACTTTTTCACTGTCACCATTTATGGTTGCTTGCAAAAGTTCATCACATCTTGAAATCGAATCTGCTACTTTACTCCATCCACTTGTACAAAGTGCAGCCTGATAGGCTTTTTTAACCTCAAAATTTGGAACAAACGCATTTTTTTCATCTATGTTATATCCTAAATATCCCAAATGAATTAAAGCTGTGAGGGCTTCATCTTTAGATGAAATTGATACAAAATCATTCTGAAAGGTATCTGTATTCACGTAAACCATGCCATCTGATAACATTGTCATTATATCATCTTTTAAGCCATCATAATTCATCGTAATAAATGTGTTTATAGAGGCAAATGAAGATGTGTTTTTCCAATATGAATCGAATCTGTGCCTCTCTATTGCCATAGAAACAGAATTTGGATTGTACATATGAAGTCCATTAATCAAATAACCATTGTACCAAGCCTTCGTATTATCCATATCTAGTTGAAACTGTTCGCATAATTGTTTCACTTCATCTTCTGTAAATCCAAAAAACTGTGTGATAGGGTACGAATCAATCATAGTAAATTCGGTAAAATTATTTAGGGCAGACTCATCTTTTATCTTCTTAATCGGCAAAATTCCGGTAATATAAGCTAGTGCCAAAAATGATTTTGACTCCTCCGACTTGAATAATGAATGTAAAAACTGTAGATATTTGTGAACAAGCTCCTCTTCCTTACTGTTACGGATAACGCAATCCCATTCATCAACTATTATCACAAAAGGAATCCCTGTATCTTTATAAATCACCATCAGATTATAGCTCAGACTATCCTCATAATTCAGCTTATCTCCAAATTCACGCCTGAAATCTTTGTAAATATATTCCTGTATTTTTTCTATCAGATTATCCTTATATGAATCCCAAAAGGTAGAAACATCAACATGAATAACATTATATTTATTCATGTATTTTTTATAATCGGAATATGTCTCAATCCTGGTACCGGCAAATATATCAGTAGAATCGCACCCCAGACTGTAATATGCATCTATCATACCTGCCGCGTGTGATTTGCCAAACCTGCGAGCATGACTGACAGCAATGCAGTTTCTTGGTGTGCCAAGCCATTCATTTGTGTAATTAAGCAGCTCTGTTTTATCAACATATATCTTATAATTTCGGTCTTTTCTGAAGCTATCATTGCTTGGGTTGAAATATATACCCATATTGTTGTTCCCCCTTTCGCTTTATTTTCTTATTATACCATATATTTAAAAAAAAGTATTTTATATTTTACTATAAAAAAACTGATCCAAACTGATGTGCCATACTTGCATGCAAGCATGATGCATCAGTTCTTCTTGTTCTCAGGGAAACTTGAATAAAGCCCCCATATATATAAGCAAAATTAGCTGCTACGGAGTGTAGACAAAGCGCGAGTATTAATATGTACGTGATTTAATTATCCTTAATCATCATATCAACTCCAAAAACCTCTCATGAATCCGTGTATCATCATCAAGCTCCGGATGAAAAGCCAGCCCAATCTGGTTCTTATACTGCACACCGACAATTTTGCCGTCATACTCGGCGAGCACATGTACATCATTTTTTGCAAAGTCATCAATAGCTTCCACGTAAGGCGCCCTGATAAATGTCATGGTAAAGTCAAAGCTGTTGTCAAACCTTGCTGTGGCTTCAAAGCTTCCAAGCTGTCTGCCGTAGGCATTTCTTTTTACAGTGACAGGCAAAGTGCCGAAATATACGTTGTCATCGTTACTGATATGTGAAGCTAAAAGTATAAGACCGGCGCAGGTTGCAAGTACCGGAAGTCCGTTTGCAATCTTTTCCTTAAGCGCATCAAACATATCAAGCTCACGCAGCAGCTTGCCCTGTACAGTGCTTTCACCACCCGGCAGCACGAGGGCGTCTATGTCACAGATATCTGATTTCTGACGAAGTTCAACACACTCACAGCCTAAAGACTCAAGCATACGCTTGTGTTCAATAAACGCTCCCTGAACAGCTAAAACACCAATCTTAAGTCCTGATTTCATTTTTATTTGCCTCTTTCTTCCATGATGATTTTAATCTCGCTCTCGTTGATTCCGACCATAGCCTCACCGAGATCCTCAGAAAGCTCTGCGATGAGCTTCGCATCTGTAAAGTTTGTCACAGCCTTTACGATAGCGGCAGCTCTCTTGGCAGGATCACCTGATTTAAAGATACCTGAACCGACGAACACACCCTCAGCACCGAGCTGCATCATAAGAGCTGCATCAGCCGGAGTAGCCACACCGCCTGCCGCAAAGTTTACAACAGGAAGCTTGCCGTTATCGTGAACAAACTTGACCAGCTCGAAAGGCACCTGAAGATTTTTAGCTGCCTCAAAAAGCTCATCCTCACGCATGGAAGTTAGCTTAGCAATCTCAGAATTCATCTTTCTCATATGTCTGACCGCCTGCACGATATCACCTGTACCTGGCTCACCCTTTGTACGGATCATGGAAGCTCCTTCGTTGATACGGCGGAGAGCCTCACCGAGATCTCTTGCACCACATACGAAAGGCACCTTGAAATCTCTCTTATTGATATGGTACACATCATCAGCAGGTGAAAGCACCTCAGACTCATCAATGTAGTCAATCTCGATAGCCTCAAGTATCTGAGCCTCCACGAAGTGACCGATACGGCACTTTGCCATGACGGGGATGCTGACAGCCTCTTGAATGCCCTTAATCATCTTAGGATCGCTCATTCTTGAAACACCGCCTGCGGCTCTGATATCAGCAGGGATTCTCTCAAGCGCCATGACAGCACATGCACCGGCAGCCTCGGCTATCCTGGCCTGCTCCGGAGTCGTGACATCCATGATGACACCGCCCTTTAGCATCTGAGCAAGACCTTTGTTGAGTTCATATTGAGTATTCTTATTGTTCTCCATTTGTTAAATCTCCTTTTGTTTTTTGTATTGCTTTTATGTCAATTTATATGACGGAAGTAGCAAGGTGTGAGCAAATGCATTCCGGTGGCGCAGGCGGCGTGTACACTCTCGTGGGAGCGCATAGCGGAGCTGCTTAGATACTGTTGAATTATGCCCAGGAAAACCAGAAATGCACCGGCATGGAAGCCGGGGCAAGGAGCTATCGAGCCATGGAGGGCGAGTAGCGACGGTTTCGTCTGGCATAGAAAAACTATAAGGCATAATTCTTACAGTATCTTGGCAGCAAAGCGTAGCGAACACGAGAGTGTACACGCCGCCTGCGCCGCCGGGCTGTATTTGCTCACACCAGCCGCATATCATGGTTGCAATATTACGCCACATCTGGTAATATTAAAATATTCAAAATAAGGAAAATAAAAATGCCAGAAAGCGGTGAATCAAATGCTGACCTACGACCTCACAAAAACAGACGGACCACTCTACAAATGCCTGTATGAGTGCATCAAAAACGATATATCACAGGGAAAATTAAGCTCCGGGGAGAAAATGCCATCAAAGCGTACCCTCGCCAAGAATCTGGGAGTTAGTACCATTACGGTTGAAAATGCGTATGACCAGTTGATAGGCGAGGGCTATATGTTTGCAAGACCAAAGAGGGGCTATTTCATAGCCGATGTGTCAGATATCAGGGTAATCAAGGCACCGGTGCAGAAGGAGCTTAGCATAAAGCTGCCGCCTGAGCAGGATGAAAGTATATTTGATTTCTCATCAAACAGGACAGACTCGGGTAACTTTCCGTTTTCCATATGGGCAAAGCTCATGCGAGAGACGATTTCCCTTAGGGAGCAGGAGCTTTTGTCGGTGTCGCCGTGTGGCGGAGTGAGAGAGCTTCGGGAAGCGATAGCAAGTCATCTGTCATCGTTTCGCGGTATGAATGTGGACCCGGACCAGATAATAGTCGGAGCGGGAACAGAGTATCTGTACGGACTGCTTGTGAAGCTTTTGGGTACGGACAAGGTATACTGCGTGGAGGATCCGGGCTATAAGAAAATCAGCCAGATATACGAGTGCAACAATGCAAAATGCCTGCCGGTGCAGATGGATGAGCAGGGCATCAGCGTTGAGCTTATAAAGAAAGCGAACGCGCAGATAGCACATATCAGCCCGACACACCATTTCCCGACAGGAATCACCATGCCTGTAAACCGCCGCTATGAGCTTTTGGCATGGGCCAACGAGAGCAGCGACAGATACATCATAGAGGATGATTACGACAGTGAGTTTCGCATGAACGGACACCCGATACCGCCCATCCTCTCGATAGATGCGTGTGAAAAGGTCATCTATATAAATACATTTTCAAAATCTCTCACATCCACCATCCGAATCAGCTACATGGTGCTGCCGGAGCATCTGGCAAATGAGTTTTACAGGAGGCTTTCATTTTACTCATGTACGGTATCAACCTTCGAGCAGTACACGCTGGCACGATTTATCAGCGAGGGCTATTTTGAAAAGCACATAAACAGGATGAGACTGCACTACGGCAGAAAGCGCCAGAGCGTGCTTTCGTCCATAAAAAGCTGCTTCACTGAAAAGGAATGCAGGGTAATAGAAAATGACTCCGGACTGCATTTTATCATACAGTTTGACACGAACCTTCCGGACAAAACAGTTGAAGAGCTGCTATTGAAAAAAGGCATAAAGCTTCAGGCGATTACCCATTTCAACCTGATCAAGCCAAAGGAAGACAGGCATCAGTTTATTATCAATTACTCAAATATTGATGCAGACAGGATAATGGACAAGCTTCATATAGTTAAAGAAACCTTAAATTTGACATAGATTTTACATACATCTGATAGAGCATTTTACAAAGCATCCATATAATGTATTCTCGAAGACAAGAAATTTATTACATGTTGCAGGAGATACAAATGGAGAAAAAAATCAAAATTCAGGTTCGCGACCTGAATCTGTATTATGGCCAGAATCATGCACTGCATGGTGTCAATATGGACATAAAAGAAAACAGCGTGACAGCGCTGATCGGACCGTCAGGATGTGGTAAGTCCACATTTTTAAAATGTATCAACAGAATGAATGATCTGGTTGACAACGTCAGAATCGAGGGAAGCATAGAGATAGATGGTGAGAATATATATGCACCATCAGTCGATACAACAGTACTTCGCAAAAAGGTCGGCATGGTTTTCCAGCAGCCGAATCCGTTCCCGATGAGCATATATGACAATATCGCATATGGCCCGAGAGTGCATGGCATCAAGGATAAAAAGATACTCGACCAGATAGTTGAGGAAAGCCTTGAAGGTGCTGCGATATTCAATGAAGTTAAAGATAGATTAAAGAAATCTGCTATGGGACTTTCTGGTGGACAGCAGCAGAGACTGTGTATTGCGAGAGCGCTTGCCGTACAGCCGGAGGTGCTTTTGATGGATGAGCCAACATCAGCGCTTGACCCTATCTCTACTTCAAAGATAGAGGAGCTCATGGAGGATTTAAAGAAAAAGTACACAGTTGTAGTTGTAACACATAACATGCAGCAGGCAGTGCGTGTGTCAGACGATACAGCCTTCTTCCTTGTGGGAGATATGGTTGAGTTTGGTGACACAAAGACAATTTTCTCATATCCACAGGACAAGAGAACAGAGGACTACATCACAGGGAGGTTTGGTTAATGAGATCGAAATTCGACGAGCAGCTTAAGAAACTGAATGAAGAAATGATGCACATGGGAAGCATGATTGAGGAGTCAATACAGAAAGCAATCGAGGCATTTATACATCAGGATGCCGATAGCGCCAAAGCCATCATGGAGGGCGATTCAGAGATAGACAGAGAGCAGAAAAAGATAGAGAGCCTGTGCTTTAATCTGCTCATGCAGCAGCAGCCTGTAGCAAGAGACCTTAGAACAATTTCTGCAGCGATGAAGATGGTTACTGATATGGAGCGTATTGGAGACCACGCGGCCGATATCAGCGAGATGACCATTTTGATGAGCAGTGACAAGCCATACAGGGTCAATATAGAGCATGTCAAGAGCATGGCTTCAGAGACAATGCTTATGCTTATCAGGGCAATCGAGGCATATGTTGAGAAGAACAATGACAAGGCTCACGTAGTGATGAAGCAGGATGATGTGGTTGATGAGCTTTTTGATAAGGTAAAGGCTGAGCTTATTGATTTCATCAGGGAGCATCCGGAGGATGGTGAGCAGGCAGCGGATCTTCTCATGGTTGCAAAATACTTTGAGCGTATCGGAGACCATGCGACAAATATTGCAGAATGGGTTGAATTTGCACTTGATGACAAGGTTCGTAAGTCATGATTTAATTATTATACACAAATGAAATTGATACAGACGATGGATTTTACATAAATTTTACATAAAACCATCGTCTGTTTTACATTAGTAATGTATAATCGAAAGTAAAAAGTAGGTAAAAATTTTACATAAGATTTTTTGAAATGGAGAAAGCTATGGCACTTATTTATATTGTAGAGGACGATGAGAGCATACGTGAGATAGAGACTATTGCTTTAAAAAACAGTAATTACATAGTCAGTGCATTTGAAAACGCAAAGGAATTTTACAAGAAGCTGGATGAACTCGTACCGGACCTCATACTGCTTGATGTGATGCTTCCGGATGAGAGTGGCTATGATATCGTGAGAAAGCTCAGAAAACGTCCGGCTACACAGGATATTCCTATTATAATGGTCACAGCCAAGACCACAGAGATGGATATGATAAAAGGGTTTGACGGAGGTGCAGATGATTACATCAAAAAGCCTTTCTCAATCATGGAGCTTATCACAAGAGTAAAGGCACTGCTCAGGAGAACAGCGAAGGAGGAGCCGAAGCTTTTAAAGCTGGATGATCTGGTGATTGACCATGAGCGCCATGTGGTTACAGTGAACAATGAGCCGGTTGACCTTACATACAAGGAGTACGAGCTTTTAAGGCTTCTGATGGGCAGTCAGGGCATAGTCATGACAAGGGAGGTCATCATGAGAAGCGTCTGGGATACTGACTTTGAGGGAGAGACACGTACAGTGGACATGCACATAAAGACACTCCGCCACAAGCTGGGTGACTATGGCAGCAGGATAAAGACAGTCAGAAATGTGGGCTATGTTATAGAATAATAGCTGTTATAATGATTTCTAATATACATAAGCGGAGCGTACAGCATGAAAAAGAAGATTAACTATTATCTGGTAGCAACAGCACTTTTTGTAGCAATTGCCACTATGGTTTCCATGACAGTAATCAACTATTACCTCTTTCAGAAGCAGGTAAAGGAAGATCTGCAGGTCATGGCAGAGACAATAGAAAGCACCGGAATACTAAAACAGGATATAAATGAAATTCCGCAGATTGACGTGGAGGGTATTCGTGTCACCTGGATTGACAAGGATGGCACAGTGCTGTATGACAATCAAAACGATGTGAAAAAACTTGAAAATCATGGCGATAGACCGGAAGTTGAATCAGCATTTGATAAAGGTATGGGAGACAGCGTGAGAACATCAGCCACCATGAACAGCAATACCTTCTATCATGCCATAAAGCTTAATGATGGAACGGTACTGCGTGTTTCTATTGCGGCAAGAAGTATCTGGAACATGTTTGCAAGCAGTATACCTGCCATGCTTATAGTGACGGTTATCATAGTAGGAATATGTGTGGTTCTCGCCAAGAGCCTGACCAGAAAGCTCATGAAGCCAATCGAGACACTCGCAGGCAACCTGGAGCAGGCCTCTGTCATCCAGAAAAAGACAGAGTACAAGGAGCTCGTGCCGTTCATGAATGCGATAAGGATACAGCATGAGGGCGTGCTTGCCGCGGCAAAGAGTAGACAGGACTTCACAGCAAATGTGTCACACGAGCTAAAGACTCCGCTCACAGCCATCTCCGGCTACGCAGAGCTCATAGAAAACGGCATGGTCGAAAAGGAACAGCAGATTCATTTTGCAACTGAAATCAGAAGAAATGCACAGCGCCTGCTTTCCTTAATCAATGATATCATAAAGCTCTCGGAGCTTGATTCCAGCGAGGCGCAGCAGGGCTTTGAGCAGCTTGATCTGTACGGTCTGGTCAAGGACTGCATGGAAAATCTGCAGATGAATGCCGAGCAGAGAAATGTAGCACTCAATTTTGACGGCACTGACTGTATGGTACGAGGCAACAGGCAGCTTCTCACGGAGCTCGTTGAGAATCTCTGCCAGAATGCTATCCGCTACAACAATGAGGGCGGCACCGTAAATGTGACGGTACACAAGCTAGGTGGCAAGACAGTTCTTACGGTCGAGGACAACGGCATAGGCATCCCAAAGGATCAGCAGGAGCGCGTCTTTGAGCGCTTCTACAGAGTGGACAAGAGCCGCTCGAAGGAGACCGGCGGCACAGGGCTGGGACTTGCGATAGTAAAGCATATAGTGCAGCTGCATGATGCAGGGCTTACGCTCGACAGCGAGGTGGGGCGTGGCACAACAATAAAGGTGGAGTTTTAGCTCCGCCTTTTTACGTCCGTAGTAATAAGAAACCGGGCACACAAGCCCTTGCAAAATTGTGGCGCAGTGTTTATAATAATTTGTTAGCAGCGAAAACAAGGCAAGACCAGGAGGAACAGCCATGTATCAGGAAATATCAAAATTACTTATGTACGGAGATTTATCTCAGGACGAGATACTTTATAAATTGGGACAGCTCTTTGAGCAGTTTGAGGTGGGCGAGTACAACAAGACAGAGCTTGTGCGCGACATCAATACACAGGTCAAGAGAATCCTAAAGGTAGCGACAGACTATGGTTTTGACGACAATCTGTGGCACAACTATCTCACTTTCTTCCTTATGATGAGTGAGAATCCGTTTTCCATCACCTGTGAGAAGGTCGGAGCCAGCGATGGCAGCGTAAACGGGCTTGTGGCAAACGATTTCAGGATTTTTAAGCAGCTTTTCGATTATGATTTTAAGCCAATCGAGTCAGCACTTGGAATCGACTGCTTCACACAAATCAGCAATTACAGGGCCATTGTGAAAAAAGACCTTATGTACAATCACAATGTCAGCGAGAAGGTAAGGGCGCTGAGCAAGAAGCTTGAGGCAGCTAAGGACGAGCAGGAGTTCTTTGATGTGGTGACAGGCTTTTACAAGGCATACGGAGTCGGCATGTTTGGTCTCAACAAGGCATTCAGGATTGAGGAGCATCTGGACGGTGGCTTTTCTTTCATGCCAATCAACAATATGGATGCGGTCATGCTCGATGACCTGATCGGCTATGAAATCCAGAAGAAAAAGCTCACAGACAATACAGAAGCGTTTGTACAGGGAAAAAAGGCCAACAATGTGCTGCTTTTCGGAGACAGCGGAACCGGAAAATCAACAAGCATCAAGGCCATTGTCAATCAGTATTATGATGACGGACTGCGCATGATTGAGATATACAAGCATCAGTTTAAATATCTGTCAAAAATTATCGCAGCAATCAAAAACAGAAACTACAGATTTATCATATATATGGATGACCTCTCATTCGAGGAGCATGAGATTGAGTACAAGTTCCTAAAGGCAGTTATCGAGGGTGGCGTGGAGACAAAGCCTGACAACATACTGATTTATGCAACCTCTAACCGCCGTCACCTGATAAAGGAGACATGGAATGACCGTAATGACCAGGACAACAGCAATGACAAGCACCACTCAGATACGGTTGAGGAGAAGCTGTCACTTGTAAACCGTTTTGGTGTGACAATCAGCTACTCAAAGCCATCGCAGAAGGAGTTCTTCAATATCGTAACAGAGCTTGCGAGAAAGAGCGGCTGCACACTTTCCGACGAGGAGCTGTGCAGGGAGGCAAACAAGTGGGAGCTCAGCCATGGTGGCATTTCAGGACGTACTGCAACACAGTTTGTCAACTACATTATGGCTAACAATTAAGCAGCAGGCATAAGCATGAAAGGATAGTATATGCTCTACCAGATAAGTAATGGCGCTGTCGCATTTGGCGACGACGTCATTTTGCATAGTATAGATTTTGAAATCAGAAACACAGAAAAGATAGCGATAGTCGGCAGAAACGGCTGTGGCAAGACAACACTTTTAAAGCTCATTTCAGGCGAGGTTGAGATGGAAAAGCTCGACAGCGATGAGAGCGCCTTTATTGCAAAGGCAGGAAACCCGGAGATAGGGTATCTGAAGCAGATTGCGTTTGATGATCCTGATGTGACACTCGAGCAGGAGGTGCGCAAATGCTTCGTGAAAATGGACGAGCGAAAGGCAGAGCTTGCGCGCGCGGCGGCAGAACTCGAGCATGATTATTCCGATGAAAAGGTAGCCAGATATACCGCGATGGAGGAGGCCTTCAAGGATGATGGCGGCTACTATTATGAGAAGGAATATGAGGTCATGCTCCGCAAGTTTGGCTTCTCAGATGATGAGCGCAAAAAGCCAATCCGTGACTTTTCCGGAGGTCAGCAGACCAAGATAGCATTCATAAAGCTGCTTTTGTCAAAGCCTGACATACTGCTACTTGACGAGCCGACCAACCACCTTGATGTCACTACGATTGAGTGGCTTGAGGGCTATCTGAAGTCGTACCCGAAGGCAGTGGTTGTCGTATCCCATGACCGTATGTTTCTTGATAATGTGGTTGATGTGGTCTACGAGATAGAGTACGGCACGGCAAGGCGCTATCCGGGCAATTATACCAATTTTATCGCCCGTAAAAAGGAAAACTACGACAAGCAGATGAAGGATCACATCGCCCAGCAGAAGGAGATAGAGCGTTTGCAGCGTATGGTTACGCGCTTCAAGGGCAAGCCGACCAAGACAGCCATGGCACAGTCAAAGCAGAAGGCTATCGACCGCATGGTGATTATCGAGGCACCGGACAAGTACGACAACAAGACCTTCCATGCCAATTTCCAGCCCGAAAAGGAGACCGGAAATGATGTGCTTTACACATCAGAGCTTGCAATCGGCTATGACCATCCGCTCTCTGTAGTGTCGCTTGATTTGAAAAGAGGCGAAAAGCTTGGCATACTCGGCGGAAACGGACTTGGAAAATCGACATTTTTAAAGACTATCGTGGGTAAAATCCCTGCACTTTCGGGCGAGTACCGCTTTGGAACCAACGTGCAGATAGGGTATTTCGACCAGCAGATGGCCATGTATACAAGCAACAAGACCGTGCTCGATGATTTCTGGGACGAGTATCCGAATCTTACAGAAACCGAGGCCAGAAATGCACTCGGAGCCTTCCTTTTTTCAGGGGAGGACGTGTTCAAGAACGTAAATATGCTATCCGGAGGCGAAAAGGTCAGACTGGCGCTTTGCAAGATTTTAAAGACCAGACCGAACGTGCTCGTGCTCGATGAGCCAACCAACCATATGGATATCGTAGGCAAGGAAACGCTTGAAAGCATGCTTAAGGACTATAAGGGCACACTGATTTTTGTATCGCACGACAGATATTTTGTGAAAAAGGTAGCTACACAGCTGCTTGTGTTTGAGGATGGCACGACCAATCTCTATCAGTTTGGCTATGAGCAGTATCAGGAAAAGCTTGACAGGGAGGCTTTGGAGAGCAAAAATGTGTACAGAGGCAATGCGATATTTGGCGGCGCGATAAGCCAGAATGGCAGCAGTCAGACAGGCAGCAGTCAGACAGGCAGTGATGCAAACCGGAGCACGTCACAAACCGCTGCAGCAGGTAATGTGGGCGAAAGCACCAATGCAAATAGCGCAGCCCAGGCAGGCGGCATGGCTGTCTCATCAACCGGCAAGGCATACTACAACCCGGGCAAGGAGCGCTCAAAGATACAAAAAAAGGTCAAAAAGGCCGAGGAGGACCTGGCAGTCAAGGAAGCAAAGCTCGATGAGCTCAAGGCCGAGCTTATGAAGCCGGAGTATCAGTCAAGCTATTCAAAGCTCACGGAAATCCAGAACGAAATAGACGCTCTCGAGGAAGAAATCCTTATTGATATGGAGGCGTGGGAGGAGCTTTCTTCTCAGCTTGAGGCACTGGGATAGGTTAGATGCGCTGTGGTAGCTTAGTAACGTTGTGATAGCTTAGATGTGCTGTTGTAGTTGAGAAATGTTACGATAGTGTATAAAAAATCATCTGACTTGATGTTTTTTATCTTGGTGAAATCCCTAATCATAGCGAAATCAAGCGATTTCGCGAAAAACCGTAAATAAACCCTTGATTATTTATATAAATTGCATAAAAATGATTGATGAAAACGAAATTTATGGTATAATATTTACATGATACAGACAACGTATCAAATAAACGATAAAGGGGTTGGACATCATGAGAATAACAATTTCAGGAAGAAACATCGAATTAACAGAGGGGCTTAAGCAGGCAGTAGAGGAGAAGCTGTCAAAGCTGGAGAAGTTTTTTAAACCGGACACAGACGTATATGTTACGCTCAGCGTAGAAAAGGATAGACAGAAAATCGAGGTTACTATCCCGGCAAAGGGACATGTTATCCGTTCAGAGCAGGTCAGCAATGATATGTATGTATCAATTGACCTCGTAGAGGAAGTAATCGAGAGACAGCTTCGCAAATACAGAACCAAGATTTCCGCAAAGAAATATGCACCGGCGATATTCCAGGATGATTTCGTGGAGGCAGACGATGCAGAGGACGAGGAAATCAAGATTGTCCGTACCAAGAGATTTGGTATGAAGCCTATGTATCCTGAGGATGCATGCATCCAGATGGAGCTCTCAGGCCACGATTTCTTCGTATTCAGAAATGCAGAGAATGACGAAGTAAATGTAGTCTACAAGAGAAAAGGACATACATACGGACTTATCGAACCGGAATGTTAGACTCTTGTTTTTCATCATAATTTAACCTTTCTTTCATCGAAAACCGGTAGCCGTTGGCTGCCGGTTTTTATATTAACCATTTATATAAATTTTAAAAAAGTGAAATAATTAGAACAAAAACCACAAAAATAGTACAAATTTATCATTACAAAAATCCTGAACTAAAAAGAGCAATATTAAACAAAAAACAGCCAAATTAAACCCGAAACCATGTCATATTTTGTCGAAAACTGCTAATCACCAATCAATATTGAAGCTTCTAATAGAAATCTTCAAAATACAAGCGCGTAACGCGCCTAGAATATTGATATATTATATGGAAAAATGAATCCACCAATAAAAAAACAAAGAGAGAAATTTCGCAAAGACGACAAAATTTCAAAAGAAAGACAAAAAAAGAAGTTCTACGAAAGATATAATCGATGGAGGGATGAAATATTTGGGAAGAATTTATTATGAACAGAAAGGACTTATTAACCTCGATGATATTGTAGATATATTTATTGAGGTGGGAAATATACACAATTACCTGGAAAATGCAGCCTTGCGGATTTTGCTTTTTGGCAATCCTGAGCTGAATTTTTATCAGTGCCGATTATTAGTATTGAAGTACGGAGAATCACTTTCACAGGATGATTTGCACGGGCGGATGGTATTTATGAGAATGATACAGCTGCTGGAAGCCAACACAGTTTAAAATAAAATGAGAATTTCTTTTTTGACCGGGCAACCGGTCTTTCTTTTTTGCACAAATGGTGTTATAATTTTGAAGAAATTATGTTGATTACTCATAGCTTTAAAAAAGAAGCATTGCATTGTGTTTAATTAAACCAAAGCATGATAATTCAATCAAAGAAAAGAGGACAAAAATGAACATCGTAGTACTTGCCGGAGGGCTCAGCACAGAGAGAGATGTTTCCTTCAAGACAGGAAGCATGGTAGCTAAGGCGCTCAAAGAGAACGGCCACAAAGTTATATTATTGGATGTATTTATGGGATATAGTGACAGGGAGGAGGACCTGACAGGTATATTTGACCGCGCGGACGAGATAAGCGTGCAGGTCAGCGATATTCCGACAGAGGCACCTGACCTCGCAAAGGTAAAGGCTTCCAGAAAGGACCAGTCACCTTGCTTCTTCGGACCAAATGTCATCAAAATGTGTCAGATGGCGGACATTGTTTTCATGGCTCTCCACGGAGAAAACGGAGAAAACGGAAAGATACAGGCAGCATTTGACCTCTTCGGTGTCAAATATACAGGCAGCGATTATTTAAGCTCAGCCATCGCCATGAACAAGGAGACATCAAAGCAGTTCTTCCTTGCAAACGGTATCCCTACTCCAAAGGGTATTTCCATGACAAGAGCGACCAGACAGGACGATATCACAAAGCTTGACCTGACACTTCCATGCGTGGTAAAGCCATGCTGCGGCGGTTCAAGCATCGGTGTCACCATCGTTAGAGATGCGGCAGAGTTCAAGGCGGCACTTGACGATGCCTTCAAGTGGGAAAATGAGCTGGTTATCGAGGAATTTGTACAGGGCAGGGAGTTCTCTGTCGGCGTTATCGAGGGCAAGGCTCTTCCTATTATAGAGATTGCACCGAAAGAGGGCTTCTACGATTATAAGAATAAATACAAGGCGGGCAGTACAGTAGAGACATGTCCGGCCGAGCTTCCTGAGCAGGTGACAAAGGATATGCAGCACTATGCCGAGGAGGTTGCGCGTGTTATCGGGCTTGACACATATTCACGCTCAGACTTTTTGCTCAATGACAAAAATGAGATGTTCTGCCTCGAGGCAAACACATTGCCTGGCATGACTCCGACCAGTCTTCTGCCACAGGAGGCAGCGGTTATCGGTATGAGCTTTAATCAGCTCTGTGAGCATCTGATTGACATATCTTTGAAAAAATATGAGGTGTAGCATGTCTGATAGGTACATGAAGAATCTTACATTTGCAAATATCGCTAAAGCCTGTGAGGGCACATACATAGGCGATGAGACACTGCTCGATACGACAATCACCGGCGCCGTCATAGACAGCAGACAGGTGAAGGAGGGCTATCTTTTTATCCCGATAAAGGGAGAAAGGGTGGACGGACACAAATTCATTCCGACTGTGTTTGAGCAGGGAGCAGCAATTGTGCTCTCTGAGCATAAGCTGACGGATCCGGCAGGCCCATATGTGCTTGTTGAATCAACCACCGATGCCATGAAAAAGCTAGCGGCCTTTTACAGAAAAAGCCTGGATATCAAGGTGGTGGGCATCACCGGAAGTGTCGGCAAGACCAGCACCAAGGAGATGATATCATCAGTCCTTGAGCAGAAATACAGCGTCCACAAGACAGCAGGCAATTTCAACAACGAGATAGGCCTGCCACTCACCATTTTCGGAATCAGGGAAAGCCATCAGGTAGCGGTGCTTGAGATGGGCATATCTGATTTTGGCGAGATGCACAGACTTTCTACTATGTCTTGCCCGGATGTCATGGTCATCACCAATATCGGCTACTGCCATCTGGAGTTTTTAGGCGACAGGGATGGTGTGCTTAAAGCAAAGACAGAGTGCTTTGAGCATATGATGCCGGATGCGGTCGCAGTGCTGAATGCAGATGACGACAAGCTGGCCACAGTGCAGACTGTAAATGGAAAGCCCGCCATATACTATGGCAAGGAATCGGCTTCGGACGTTCATAAATCAGTATATACCACAAATATTGAAAACCTGGGCTTTGACGGCATGAAGGCTCATTTTGTCACCCCGGAGGGCGAGTTCGATGCACAAATCCACATCCCGGGTGAGCACAATGTATACAATGCCATGGCGGCAGCGGCTGTCGGATTGCAGCTTGGCCTAACAATAGCTGAGATAAAGTCAGGAATCGAGAAAGCAGAGACAATCGCAGGGCGTACCAATTTCATCAAAACGCATGGCATGACAGTGATAGATGACTGCTACAATGCAAATCCTGTATCCATGAAATCCTCTATCGAGGTGCTTTCGCATGCAAAGGGCAGGACAATAGCAGTGCTTGGCGACATGGGCGAGCTGGGAAGCGATGAGAAAAAGCTGCACCATGAGGTAGGCGAAGCAGTTGGAGAGAATCATATTCATACACTTTTTGCCGCAGGAGAGCTGGCAAAGGAATATGCAGCCGGAGCCGCAGAAAAATCATCCGATGTAGACATCCACTATTTCGAGGATAGGGAGACCATGACACAGGAGCTTCTTTCATATGTGAAGGAGGGCGACACCATACTGGTGAAGGCATCACACTTCATGGAGTTTCCGAAGGTGGTAGAGGCATTGAATAAGTAGAAAAATAATCGGACGAAAATTAATTCGATGTTTAATTATCCGCAAGAAGCGGATGTTTTCCAAGCCTCATATCATAATATGCAACTATTCAGAACCGTAATAGTATAAAAGAAAGAGAGAAAAATAATGGCACAGAATCCAATCGTAACAATCACAATGGAAAACGGCGATGTAATCAAGGCGGAGCTTTATCCGGAAATCGCACCAAACACAGTAAACAACTTTATCAGCTTAATCAATCACAACTTCTATGACGGAGTATGCTTCCACCGTGTAATCAAGGGCTTTATGCTCCAGGGCGGAGATCCGGACGGAAACGGTACAGGAGGCCCTGGCTATGAAATCAAGGGTGAGTTCACACACAATGGTTTCAAAAATGACTTAAAGCACACAGCAGGTGTACTTTCAATGGCACGTACCATGATACCTGATTCAGCAGGCAGCCAGTTCTTCATCATGCATCAGGATGCACCACATCTCGACGGAGAGTATGCGGCATTCGGCAAGGTAATCGAGGGCATGGATGTGGTAAACAAGATCGCAGAGGTGCGCACAGACTACATGGACAAACCACTTGAGGCTCAGGTCATGAAGACAGTTACAGTTGATACCTTCGGAGTGGACTATCCGGAGCCGGAGACAGTTTAATGATAATAATTATCGATGAGGCAAGCGCAAAACTTGCCTCTTTTTACTATCATGGCGAGCTGCAAGAAAAACTGTATGGTGCACTACCGGGAAAATTGCTGGATGAGTTGCAGAAGAAACTGCCGGATGAGCAGCAGAATAATTTGTGTGTGTATGAAATAAAAAATAAATCAGGATATACAGAATATGCAGATAACGCACAGAAAACAAATATCGGAAACATAAGAATCACGGAAGTTTATGCCCACTGTATCTGGATAGTATCAAACAGGCAGCAGAAGCAAATAGCTGACTCACTCGGCATATCATCAGTAGGAGAACCGCAGTGTGGCACGCGCTATGCAGTCGAGAGCCTTGCAGAGCTTGATATTGAGTATCTTGAGCGGGTGCGCAGGCGGTATAATCACATCCCGTGGGACATCGGCGAGACAGACAGGTGTCTGATACGTGAGCTGTCCCTGTCAGACCTTCCTGCACTTTATGAGCTCTATGACAAGCCCGGCATGACAGACTTTGTGGAACCGCTTTACGACTACGAGACAGAGCTTGAATACCAGAAAGCATATATAGAGAACATGTATGGCTTTTACGAGTATGGCATGTGGCTTGTATTTTCCAAGGAAACAGGGAAGCTGATAGGCAGGGCAGGGCTTGAGCACGATGAAATGGGCTATATGATAGCACCAAAATTTCAGAACCAGGGCTATGCCACGGAGGTGTGCCGCTTCATCATAGAATACGCGCGCGAAAACACAGACTTTGAAGAGCTTTACTGCCGGATAGATGAGAGAAATGAAGCATCGGTTCGCCTTGCAAAAAAGCTTGGATTTACAAATAGCGGGCATGTGGATGAGGATATACATGCCTCTATATATAGAAAAAACATAAAAAACAATGAAAAACATTGAAAAATATGCAATTAGGCAATAAAATATAAACATAGTTTAACGATTTGGAGGACGAAAAAATGAAACAATATGCATACGGAGTAGATATAGGTGGAACAACTGTAAAGATAGGCTTTTTCGAGACCACAGGAAAGCTTGTCGATACATGGGAGATTCCTACACGCACAGAGAATTCAGGAGAGCTCATTCTGCCTGATATCGCAGCATCCATCAAGGAGAATAACGAGAAGCACGGCATCGAGATGGGTGACATCGAGGGAATAGGCATGGGAGTGCCGGGACCGATAAAGGATGACGGAACAGTATTAAGATGTGTCAACCTCGGCTGGGGCGTGTTCAACGTGGCACAGTCACTCTCAGTGCTGTGCGGCGGCATCAAGGTAAAGGCCGGAAACGATGCCAACGTAGCTGCACTCGGTGAGATGTGGCAGGGTGGCGGAAAGGGTCATCAGGATGTAGTCATGATCACACTCGGCACAGGCGTGGGCGGAGGAATCATCCGCGAGGGCAGAATCGTAGCCGGAGTAAACGGAGCAGGCGGAGAGATAGGACATATGCCTATGGTAGATGATGAGTCAGAGTGCTGTGGCTGCGGCAAGAAGGGCTGCTTAGAGCAGTATGCATCAGCAAACGGTCTCGTAAGAGTGGCAGAGAGATACATTGCAGCACACAGGGATGTGGCAACAAAGCTTGATTTAAATGCAGGCTTCACAGCCAAGGATGTATGCGATGTGGCAAAGGAAGGAGATGCAGCGGGCATTGCGGCAGTAGAGCAGTCTATGAAGCTTCTCGGCAAGGCAATGGCAGCAGTAGCATGCGTTATGGACCCTGAGGTATTTGTTGTAGGCGGAGGCCTTTCAAAGGCAGGCAATATCATCATAGATACAGCAGCAAAGTATTATAAAGAGTATGCTTTCCATGCAAGCCGCGAGACAGAAATCAAGCTCGCCACACTCGGCAACTCAGCCGGCATGTATGGCGGAGTAAAGATGGTTATCGGCTAACAACATAAGATTGCAATTTTTAAAGAAATAAAATATAATGGCTACTAAAGATACACTACAATCGAGGTGAGACTATTGGCAGATTACTCAACAGAAGAATTAGAAAAAATAGCGGACAAATTTCGCTCAGATACCAGCGGTATAAGGGGAACAAAGGATTTTACGAGCCCAGAGGAGCTTTACGATGAGCTGAAAAAGGAAATCAAAAAGTACCATCCGTCGGATGACACGAGCCTTGTGGACAAAGCCTACAGGGTAGCTTATGATGCTCATAAGGGTCAGGCACGTAAGTCAGGAGAGCCTTATATCATACATCCGCTGTGTGTTGCCATAGTACTCGCCGAGCTTGAGCTGGATAAGGAAACCATTGCAGCAGGACTGCTCCATGATGTGCTGGAGGATACCATCATGACCATGGATGAGATGCGTGCGGAGTTTGGAGACGATGTCGCACATCTGGTGGATGGCGTCACGAAGTTAAAACACCTGCATCTGACAGACAGCACAAAGGATCCGAAGGATAAGAATGCGGACAGGCTTGAGATGCAGGCTGAGAATCTGCGCAAGATGTTTCTCGCCATGGCAAAGGATATCAGAGTCATCCTCATAAAGCTGGCAGACAGACTGCACAATATGCGTACACTCAAGTACCAGTCCAAGGAGGCACAGCAGCGTATCGCCAGAGAGACACAGGATATCTACTGCCCTATCGCACAGCGACTTGGTATCAGCAAGATAAAGATAGAGCTCGAGGACCTTTGTATGAAGTACCTCTATCCGGATGCCTACTACGATCTGGTAGAGAAAGTAGCCCTCAGAAAGACAGAACGTGACACCTACATCCAGGGCCTGGTAAACGATGTCAAGAAGTATGTTACAGATGCCGGCATCAAGGCTGAGATATACGGCAGGGCAAAGCATTTCTTCAGTATATATAAGAAGATGGTCAATCAGGACAAGACTATAGACCAGATATATGATCTATTTGCCATCAGGATTCTGGTGGATACAATACCGGACTGCTACGCAGTGCTTGGTATCATACATGAGAAGTATAAGCCTATACCGGGTCGTTTCAAGGACTATATCGCCATGCCGAAGCAGAACATGTACCAGTCGCTTCACACGACACTCATAGGCCCGAGCGGACAGCCGTTTGAGATACAGATTCGTACCTACGAGATGCATCGTACTGCTGAGTACGGTATCGCAGCGCACTGGAAGTACAAGGAAACAAACAACGGCAATGCCACTACCACCACTGTCACAGAGGAGGAGAAGCTCAGCTGGCTGCGCCAGATACTCGAGTGGCAGCAGGATATGTCGGATAATAAGGAGTTTATGACTTTATTAAAGAGTGATTTAAATTTATTCTCCGACAATGTATTTGCATTCACTCCATCCGGCGATGTAAAGAACCTGCCAAAGGGCTCCACACCTATAGACTTTGCCTACAGCATACATTCTGCGGTCGGCAACAAGATGGTCGGTGCCAAGGTAAACGGCAAGCTGGTGCCGATAGACTATGTCATCAAAAACGGTGACCAGATAGAGATAATCACCTCACAGAACTCCAAGGGACCAAGCCGTGACTGGCTCAAGGTCGTAAAGAGCACACAGGCTAAGAACAAGATCAACCAGTGGTTCAGAAGTGAGCTCAAGGAGGAGAATATACAGCACGGCAAGGATCTGATAGCAGCCTATGCCAAGGCAAAGGGTATCAACTTTGCTGAGATAAACAAGCCTGAGTATCAGGAGAAAATACGCCGCAAATACGGCTTCCACGACTGGAACTCATGCCTTGCAACCGTCGGTCACGGCGGACTCAAGGAGAGCCAGATAGTCAACAGGATGTACGATGAGTACAAGAAGGATCATGTGGTGCCGGTGACAGATGCAGATGTGCTTGGCAGCATCGCAGAAAAGCAGCAGGCGGCAGCAGGCACACAGCCCGAGCACAAGTCAAAGAGCGGTATTGTGGTACACGGACTCTATGACGTGGCTGTGCACTTCTCGAAGTGCTGCAATCCTGTTCCGGGAGATGAAATCGTGGGCTTTGTCACAAGAGGCCGGGGCATCTCCATCCACAGGACAGACTGCGTGAATATCATCAATCTGTCCAAGATAGAAAAGGACAGGCTCATAGAAGCAGAGTGGCAGGATACAGCCCTCATGGACAACGGTGCCGAGTATCAGGCAGACCTTAAGATATTCTGTCATGACAGGCCGGGACTGCTCGTAGATATCACAAAGATATTTACCGAGAAGGAAATCAATATCAGTGGTATACAGTCCAAGACCAGCAAGCAGGGTATCGCTACAATCGAGGTGTTTTTTAATATCAAAGGCAGGGACCAGATAAAGGTTCTCGTGGAGAAGCTCAGACAGATAGAAAGTGTAATAGACGTAGAGAGGACCACCGGCTAAATCCCGGTGGTTCTTGCGTGAAGCATAACATATAACAGACAAGGAGTACACTCATATGGTAAATATGAAGATAGACCACTTCGTAGTGGGACCGGTGCAGACCAACTGCTATTTTGTCACCAATATAAAGACAAAGGAAATGATAATAATAGACCCGGGCGCGTGTGCTAAACAGCTCGCCAAAAAGGTGGATGAGTCAGGCGCAAAGCCTGTAGCAATACTGCTCACACACGGACACTTTGACCACGCCACGGATGCAAAGCCGCTCGCAGACCGCTACGGCATCAAGATATATATCCATGAGGCAGACAAAGCCACACTCGATGACCCGCAGCTTAATGTGAGCTACATGATGGGACAGTCAAAGACCTTTTATGCAGATGTATTTTTGAAGGATAAGCAGGAGCTTGACATCGCAGGCTTTCACATAGTAGTGCTTCACACACCGGGGCATACACCGGGCGGCTGCTGCTATTATTTCCCGTATGAGGACGTGATCTTTACAGGAGACTCACTGTTTTGCGGCTCAATCGGACGTACGGATTTCAAGGGCGGCAGCATGTCAGACCTCGTGCGCACAGTGAAGGAAAAAATCATGACACTGCCTGAGCATACAGAGGTGTACCCGGGCCACAACGACACAACAACCATAGAAAACGAGAGGATGTATAACCCTTACTTATGATAGTAGTAGTATTTAATAAACCGGATTTTGAATATGATGTGCACTCACTGCTCAAGGAATTCTTCCCGCAGGAGGATGTGCAGATGTACTATAGCTGCTCACCTGATGAGGTGGAGGGGAAAAACCTGGCCTGCACACACCACGAGATGACAGATGATGGCGTAAAGGAATTTGCGGATGCCTCACAGGTATTTAAGATAGACTATGTGGGCGATGAAATTGCGGTGGAGTGGACGCTGAATAGAGCCGGTGGAAATAATTCCATGACAGGGGATATGCAGCAAGCCGACGAAAGTGACATTAAAACAGCCGGAAAAAGTATCTGCACAAAAATATCCGTGACCGGCACAGACCGCAAGGAGACCAAAAACCGCCTCAAGCTCGCTCTGTATTCCATGATAGAAAAGGGCACAGGAAAGAGCCTTCCGTGGGGCACACTCTCAGGCATCAGACCAACCAAGATAGCCATGAAATGCATAGAGGACGGCATGAGCGATAGGGAAACCTACGACTATCTGAAGGAAACCTACCTCGCAAGCGATGAGAAAATCGACCTCTCAATAGGCATAGCAAAGCGTGAGAAGGCACTGCTCGACAAGGTGGACTATGACAACGGCTACAGCCTGTATATAGGCATACCCTTCTGCCCGAGCACCTGTGCATACTGCTCGTTTACCTCATACCCGCTCGGTGTGTGGAAAAACCGCGTGGATGATTATCTCGACGCACTCGAGAAGGAGATAGACTACACGGCACAGAAATTCTACCACAAGAAGCTAAACTCCATCTACATAGGAGGCGGCACACCGACCACACTAAGCCCTGCGCAGCTTGACAGGCTTATCAGAAAAATCAAATGCAGCTTTGATTTAAAGGACTGTCTGGAATTTACAGTGGAGGCAGGCAGACCGGACTCCATCACGAGAGAAAAGCTCCTGGCACTAAAGAAAAACGGCATCAGCCGTATATCAGTAAATCCACAGACCATGAAGCAGCAGACGCTTGATATAATAGGAAGACACCACACAGTAGACGATACGATACAAAGCTTCAAGCTCGCGCGTGAGCTGGGCTTTGACAACATAAACATGGACCTCATCATGGGGCTTCCCGAGGAGACGCTCGATGATGTAAGGCACACAATGGAGCTGGTGAAGGAGCTGGCACCTGACAACGTCACCATCCATTCACTCGCAGTAAAGCGAGCTGCAAGACTCACCATCTTCAAGGACCGCTACAGAGATATGCAGATGGTCAACACCCAGGAGCATATGGATCTCTGCGCAGCCTACTGTAAGCAGATGGGGCTTGAGCCATACTATCTCTACAGGCAGAAGGGCATGGCAGGCAACATGGAAAACGTGGGCTATGCGGCAAAGGGCAAGGCCGGCGTATACAACATACTGATCATGGAGGAAAAGCAGACCATCGTGGCCTGCGGAGCCGGAGCAAGCACCAAGCGCGTCTGGCCTATACCAAATCCGGATGGCACACACCGCATCGACAGATGTGAGAATGTCAAGGATGTAGGGCAGTATATCGCAAGGATTGATGAGATGATAGAGAGGAAGCAGAGGCTGTTTGAGGAAAAATAGGCAGCATGACATATAATAATGTATAATTATGGGTGCTGTAATACTATAGCGGTTAGCGAATGTGTCAAAAATTATAAAGAAAACCTAATATTCATTGACAAAGAATTAAAAATGGGTGAAAATATATTATTGAAAACCCTGATTAGATACAGAAAAAGATACAAATAACCGAATAAAACATATGTAAAACAGAATAGGCTAAAATAATTCGGGGGGGGGTACAAAGGTACCTCCCCTAGAACAGGTATAAAGGAAAATAAAAGATACCATAAGGAGAATTTGGAAAGAATGTACAGAAAGAAAGGCAGAGGATGGACAAAGCATATAGACTTTATGCTTATAGATATCGCATGCATTGTTATAGCATTTTTTATTTCATATGTGATACGATTTGGCTTTAATAACCCATATGTGGACAAGGACTACCGTATACTGGGGGTAGCATTTCTTCTGATAGATTTCTTTGTGGAGATAATGGCAGACTCATTCAAGAACGTCCTAAAACGCGGATATCTGGATGAGTTTATATCGACCTGTAAGCATGCAATGCTTGTATTTTTGGTGACAGCACTTTTCCTGTTCACCACACAGATGGCTGATATATACTCGCGATTATCATTTTATATCATGTTTCCAATCTATGTGACAATATCATATGTAGCAAGAATTGCACTCAAGAGCTTCCTTAAGAAAAAGGGTTTCGGAACATCTAAGAAATCACTGCTTGTCATAGCACCTGATGCAATACTTCGTGATACACTGCGCACAGTGGAGAAAAGCTGTATAGGCTATACAAAGATAGTAGCAGCTTCACTGGATACAGACATGAAGGGTGAGACTATATGCGGCATACCGATAGTTGCAAACCATGATGGCATAGTGGACTATGCGTGTGATGAGTGGGTGGATGAGGTACTCATCCCGCCTTGCAGCGAGGATGAATATCCTGAGAAGATGGCAGATATATTCCTTGAGATGGGAATAGCAGTACATACAGGAATAGCCAAAAACGGCACAGCCCAGGGCGGTTATAAGCAGATAGAAAAGATAGGCGACTACACAGTAGTCACATCAAGCGTGAACTATGCAAATACCAGCGCACTTCTGGTAAAGAGGGGCATGGATATAGTCGGAGGACTGGTGGGCTGCCTGTTCACACTTATCATCATGATATTTGTGGGACCGATGATATACATAGCATCGCCGGGACCGATATTCTTCTCACAGGAGAGAATCGGCAGGAACGGCAGAAAGTTCAAGATGTATAAATTCCGCAGCATGTACATGGATGCCGAGGAGCGAAAGAAGGAGCTCATGGCACAGAATAAAGTGGGGGACGGAATGATGTTCAAGATGGACTTCGACCCGAGAATAATAGGCAATAAGGTGCTGCCAAACGGAAAGAAGAAAACCGGAATTGGACAGTTTATCAGGAAAACAAGCCTGGATGAATTCCCACAATTTTTCAATATACTAGTGGGAGATATGAGCCTTGTGGGCACCAGACCACCAACACTGGATGAGTGGGAGAAGTATGAACCTCACCACAGAGCCAGAATGTCATTCAGGCCGGGACTGACCGGACTGTGGCAGGTAAGTGGAAGGAGTAATATCACGGACTTTGAGGAAGTGGTAAAGTTGGATACTCAGTATATAGCTGATTGGAGCATCAAGCAGGATGTGAGGATTTTGATTAAGACAGCAATGTCAGTATTAAAGAATGAAGGAGCAGTGTAATTTTATGAAAAAATACGATTATTTAGTTGTAGGTTCGGGTCTCTATGGGGCAATTTTTGCTCATGAAGCAAAGGCAAAGGGAAAATCAGTCCTTGTAGTTGATAAGAGACCTCACATGGCAGGAAATGTTTATACAGAAAAGCAAGAAGGTATCAACGTACACATGTATGGCGCTCATATTTTCCACACAAATGACAAAAAAGTATGGAATTATATTACACAGTTTGCGGAGTTTAACCGCTTCACAAACAGTCCGGTAGCTAACTACAAAGGCGAGCTTTACTCAATGCCTTTCAACATGTACACATTCAATAAGATGTGGGGTGTTGTCACACCGGAAGAGGCTGCTACCAAGATTGAGGAGCAGAAGAAGGAAATCATACGTGAGCCACAGAACCTTGAGGAGCAGGCTATATCACTTGTAGGTCGTGATATCTATGAGAAGCTTGTAAAGGGCTACACAGAGAAACAGTGGGGACGTGACTGCAAAGAACTTCCAGCATTCATCATCAAGCGTCTTCCTGTAAGACTCACATTCGACAACAATTACTTCAATGCACTCTATCAGGGTATTCCGATTGGTGGATACACCAAGATGGTTGAGAATCTCCTTGATGGAATTGAGGTAAGACTTAACACAGATTACTTAGAGCACAAGACTGAGCTTGACACTCTCGCTGACAAAGTTGTATACACAGGTCCAATTGATGCGTACTTTGGATTCAAACTTGGAACCTTAGAGTACCGCTCAGTACGCTTTGAGAATGAGACTCTAGATATTCCTAACTTTCAGGGAAATGCTGCTGTTAACTATACAGACCGTGAAACTCCATGGACACGAATCATTGAGCACAAATGGTTTGAATTCGGCAAGGATGAGGATGGAAATGACCTTCCTAAGACTATCATTAGCCGTGAGTATTCATCAGAATGGAAAGCCGGTGATGAGCCATATTATCCTGTAAATGATGAGAAAAACGGTGCTTTATATGCGAAGTATAAGGAACTAGCTGACATGGAGTCAAATGTCATTTTCGGTGGCAGACTTGGTGAGTACAAGTACTACGATATGGATACTACGATTGCATCTGTACTTGATATGTGTGAAAAGGAATTAGATTGATGAGAGATTATACAGTAAAGATAATAATTGCAACACATAAGAAATATCAGATGCCGAAAGATGATATGTATTTGCCTTTACATGTTGGAGCAGAAGGTAAGCTTGATGAAAATGGGAATGATTTAGATTTAGGATATACAAAGGATAATTCTGGTGATAATATTTCAAATTTAAATGCATCGTTTTGTGAACTTACTGGACTTTATTGGGCATGGAAAAATATTGATGCAGATTATATCGGATTGGCACATTATAGAAGGCATTTCTCATTAAAAAAGAAAGCTGGATTTGAAAATGTACTTACATATTCTGAGTTAAAACCGTATTTAGGAAAGATAAAAGTATTTGTGCCAAATAAAAGAAAATATTATATAGAAACTCTGTATAGCCATTATGAACATACGCATTATAAAGAACAACTTGATGAGACAAGAAATATAATTTTAGAAAAATATCCAGAGTATGTGTCGATATATGATAAAGTAGTGAAAAGAACATATGGATATATGTTTAATATGATGATAATGGATAAAAAATTGCTTGATAATTATTGCTCATGGCTATTTGACATTTTGTTTGAATTGAAAAAAAGATGTGATATGTCAGAATTATCACCTTTTCAGAGAAGATATTTTGGTCGTGTTTCGGAAATTATATTTAATGTATGGCTTGAACAACAACTTGAAAATGGCGTTTTGAAAAAAAATCAGGTTAAAGAACTTAGATGTATACATATGGAAAAAATAAATTGGTTAAAAAAAGGCAAAGCCTTTTTGAAAGCAAAGTTTTTCAGTAGAAAATATGAGGGGAGTTTTTGATGTGTTCAGAATACTATGAATTTGGAAAACATTATTTTGGAACTTTTTTATTTGGGTTTACCAAATGGTTGGATAAAAATATAAAAAATAAAAAAGTGGATAAGATTTTTTTCTTTTCTAGAGATGGTTATATGATGAAAAAGGCATTTGAAGAGATAAGCGAATTGTCTAGTAAATCTGTATATGTATATTTTTCTAGAAAAAGTATTCGTCAGGCTTTATTATGTAAGTGCGAATCATATAATGAATCAATAAAGTACTTAAGCGTTGAAAAATATGTATCACTGGGAAAAATATTGGAATATTATGGTTTCTCTGATAGCGAAAGAGAAGAACTGGCAGGTGAATATGGTCTGTGCTTGCATAAAGAGTATAAATTTGCTGATTTAGGAACATCTGAAGAATTAGAAAAAATATATATGATGTTAAAAGATCAAATTTATCTTATGTCATCTAAACAACGTGATTATTTACTTAAATATCTTAAGCAGATAGATATGAAAGGGGACTGCGCGATTGTTGATATAGGATGGCACGGTTCGATGCAGTATTATTTAGAAACATTTTGTAGAGAAAACAATTGGCCAATTCATTTGTTTGGATATTATGTAGGGGTGTTGCCAAGTGTGCCAATATTAGGCGAGACACATGGTTTTGTGTATAATGAGAAGAATACAAAGTTTAGAAAAAGTATGTTGTGCTTCTTTGGAGTATTAGAGAAACTATTTCAAAGTCTAGAAGGATCTACATATGGATATGAATATAAGGATGAAAAAATAGTTCCTATACTTAATATTTATGAATATGAAAATAATGATAAATTTATTAGATGCATATCAGAATGGCAAAAGGGGGCACTTGATTATATTAGTGAAGAAAAGAGTGCATGTAGTGAAGAAAACAGTTATATACATTATGCGATGCCATTAATAAAATGTGGCAAAAATCCATCTCTTAAAAATGTTAAACTGTTTTCATTTTTTTATAATACAGATGGAATAAAAGAATATTATGTTAGCCAGAAAGGACTTTTTCAATATAAACCCAAGGAATTATTACATGAATTAAGTAATAGTGTATGGAAAACAGGTTTTATGAAATCGGTATTTAAAATCCCATTTCCATATTATTGGGTGTATTGTTTATTAAAAAAATGATAACTATTTTAAAAAAATATATTATAAAACATTTTGATACTATAAGTTTTGACATATTTGATACGTTGATTGAAAGAGATGTTAATATTCCTAGTGATATTTTTTATAAAGTTGGTTTGAAAATTTTAGGAAAGAATGAAGCAGAGACATTTAGGAAAGATAGAATAGAAGCAGAGGAAAAAGCTAGAAAATCTAAATTAGGAGGAGAAGTGACTTTGGAGGAGATATATTTATTGCTACCTTCTAAATATTATAATAAACTAGATGTATTGCTTAGAACTGAGATTGAAACAGAAATTAGTTTATGTCACGCAAAAGAAAATATTGTGTCGTTGTTAAAAGAATTGAATGGCAGTAAGAAAATATTTTTAATCTCTGATATGTATTTGCCAAAAGAAGTGATAAAAAAAATGCTCGATAAATGTAATATACATGGTTATAATAATATTTATGTTTCAAATGAATATGGCATTAATAAAATATCGGGAAGACTATTTATAAAAGTTTTTAGTGTTGAAAAAATAAATCCTAAAAGACATTTACATATTGGAGACAGCATCAAGGCGGATTTTTTAGGTGCATATAGAGCTGGGGCTCATTCATATCATATAAAAAGAAAAAGTAGATTAATAAGGATATTTAATAAATGAAAAAAGTGTTAGAAGTAAATGTTGATGATTTGTATTCGGGAGGGGTATTTTCGCTTGTTAGAAATGTTGTTTCAAATAATCAACGAGATATAAAAATAGATATAGGTGCTATAGAACCTTTTGTAAATAAGAATAATATAGATTATTTTTCGAGATTCGACACAAAAGTATTTTATATTGGTGGAAAAGGAAATTGGCTACGTAAACAAATTTTATGTTATAAAAATTTGAAAAAGCTGCTTATGTCTGAAAAATATGATTATGTTCATATTCATTCTGATGTTTCATATAAAATGATTGCTGTCGGGTTGGCCGCTAAACATTCTGAACTTAAACAGATTATTTTACATTCTCATGCTGCTGGAATTGATGGAAATTATAGATTTTTAAAGTATATAATTCACAAAATAGGGAATTTGTATTTAAAGAAATTAGGAACAAAATTCGTAGCATGCTCCAGATTGGCAGGAAAATGGATGTTTCCATATTTACCGATTGAAGAAGTTAAAATTATAAATAATGGAGTAGATTTAAATAAATTCAGGTATAATGAAGATTTACGAAATAAGGTACGAGACGAGCTCGGAGTATCGAATTCATTTATAATTGGTCATGTTGGTAGATTTTGTTATCAAAAAAACCATGAGTTTTTGATAAATATTATTAATAACGTGAAAAATAATATTCCTAATGTTAAGTTATTACTTATAGGGGAAGGACCAGATGAAAATAAAATAAAAATGATTGTGAAACAACAAGGGTTGAGTAATTATGTTTTGTTTTATGGGATAAGTGATAAAGTTAATGAATTACTACAAGCAATGGATGTGTTTATATTGCCGTCACATTTCGAAGGACTTCCTATAGTGGGGGTAGAAGCACAGGCAGCGGGGTTGCCAGTTATATTTTCAGATAAAATTACTAGGGAGGCTAAGATTATTAATAATGTTTCTTTTTTAAGTATAAAGGAGAAAAATATTAACGAGTGGTCAACTAAGATATTGCAGTATGCTAACTTGGAAAGAGTAGATACATATGAAGAAATGAAAAGCAAGAAATTTGATATTCATGATACTGTTGATAGTTTTATTAGTTTATACAAGTAAAGGCGTAGAATAAAATATGATATATATAGCTACACATAAAAAATTTAATGTTCCAAATTTGGAAAACTATATTCCAATTCAAGTTGGGGCTTATAATAAAAAAAAATTAGGATATCTGTGTGATGATACAGAAAATAATATTTCATATAAGAACCCTAATTTTTGTGAACTTACAGGTTTATATTGGGTTTGGAAGAATGTAAAGGATGAGTATAAGGGTCTTGTACATTATAGAAGATATTTTGGCAAAACTGTTATTGGAAAAAATGTTAAGAAAATATATACATATAATTCCTTAATAAAAATGTTAGATAATGTTGATATTATTTTGCCATATGTAGAATCGTTTAAACAAAATGCTAAAGAAGAATTATTGAGGGAATGTTGTACGAAAGAAATTTTTGATATTCTGGAAAGAATCATAAAAAGTAATTATCCAGAGTTCTCAAATGCATTTGATAAATATTTCTGTCAAAATAAAAGTGTATTATTTAATATGATGTTTTGCAGAGCAAAAATATTTGATGAATATTGTGAATGGCTTTTCGGTATTCTATTTGAACTAGAGAAGAATATTGATATCTCTAATTTGAATGATTACCAAAAAAGATTATTCGGTTTCTTATCAGAGAGATTGTTAAATATATGGATTTTACAAAAAGGATATACTTATAAAAATATTAATATTATAAATACAGAAATGCCAATAAATGAGCAAATTCGACTTTTGAGAAGAAGAATTTCTAACGAATTGTATTATAGAATAATTGGAAATTGAGGTGGCAAATGATATATTTACTCTCATTTTTAACAGTATTATTATTAATTTTAATTTATATAATAGAAAAAGATGTTATATCACCTTCATTTATATTTTGTTTTGTTTTTATGATTGCCGAATTTAATGTTATAAGTAATGTTACAAAACTAGGGGTTAAATTTCGAGTAGACACAGTTTTAGTTGTTACTTTAGGAATTTTTATATTTTTTATTGGTACTATATTGGCAAACTTGTTTCCAAATTATGTTGGTAAACGAAAGAAAAATATAAGAACACTGGATTTAACAAGGACAAAACAGTTTTTTTTGTGTATCTTTAATATTATTTCAATAATATATATTTTAAAGAATGTATATATATTAGTTGTGCAAAGAGCTGGATATGTAGGTGGCATATTAGGATCGTTAAGCGTATTTGCTGAGGTAAGTAAGTTTCAGTCGATAGATATGAAATTAGATACAGTATCTACCCTATTAACTGCTCTATGCGAGGCAGAAGCTTACGTTTTTGGATATATAATAGCAAGTAAATTGGTAAAAAAAGAAAAAATTGAAATAATTACTTTAATTTGTTTTATAACCTCATTTTTGTCTACCTTTTGTCAAGGATCAAGAGGTGGAGTTTTTATAATTATAGCTTCAGTATTTTGTTTTATAATTATTTATAGAAAAGAAAAAGGAATAAAGATAATCGGTGTAAAATTAATTTTTAAATTAATTGGAGTTATTATATTAGCAATAATTGCATTTCAAATTATAGGAACTATAACTGGAAAAATGTGGGATGTATCGGTATATGAATATTTTTCTGTTTATTTAGGAGATCCTCTTATAAACTTTGATACAAAGTTATCAAATGGTATTGAAAGAACAAAAATTTCGGGTCAGGCATCATTTGGCGGGCTTATAAAGAATATATTTGGAAAACTAGGAATCTATGTGCCTAAATATGGAGCTCTTGGTGAATTTCAATATTATGGAAATCATAACTTAGGCAATGTTTATACTATATTTGCTTATTTAATTGCGGATTTTGGTATATTAGGGTGTTTGATAGCTTGCTTTATTATAGGTATAATTGTTGAGTTTATATATATTAGAACTATAAGAAATAAGAAGAATAATGATGAGTTTATAACTATTTTATGTGGTTATATAATGTCAAGCGTTGCATTTTCTTTCTTTTCAAATAAAATATGTGAAAATGTTACAATTTATCATATTTATATGTTTTTATTTGTTTTTATAATTTTAAATTTTCTAACAAAAAAAGGGGTTAAAAATAGTATTGCTCAAATAAATGGGGGTGAATATGAAATTGATTAGTATAGTAATACCTTTTTATAATGCAGAAAAGTATATTACTGATTGTATTATAAGTATACAAAGTCAATCTTATAGTGATTTTGAAGTTATATTTGTTAATGATGGAAGCTCTGACAAGAGTGAAGAGATAGTAAGAGATTTCATGGAACGTGATAAAAGAATAAAATATTTTTATCAAAAAAAGTCAGGTGTTGGAAAAGCTAGAAATTATGGAATTGACAATAGTAGTGGTGAATATATAATTTTTGTTGATGCTGATGATATCTTACCGAGTAATAGTTTACATAGACGCATAAATGCAATTAGAAATAGTCAGATGGCGGTATGCAGGTATGACAAATTTACTGCTAATGGAGTGGTGACTGAGATAAATGAATGTGATGATGTTGTTTGGAATCAAAGAAAAGCGGTAAATAACATTGCTATAGATGGAAATTTTGGCTATCAGGGATACTTATGGAATAAAATATATTTAAAAGATATAATAGATAGATTTAATATTAGATTTGATGAAAATATTGCATATAATGAAGATAAATTATTTAATATTGAATATGTATTAAAATGTGATAAGATAAATATTTCTAATGATATTGTATATCGTTATAGAGAAAATACGTGTGGAGTTATGAATAAAATTTCGGCCTGTTCTGATGTTGATAGTGAAAAAATTCTAAGTGAGTTTATTTCATTTGATAAAATGTTAGGGTTAATAAAAGATTATGATATGCAGCTTTATTATAAAATTGCATTATATGCAATGAGGAGAACCAGAATTATTATGAAACAATTGCCACAAAATAATGTTACATTTATTAGAAATAATTTAAAAAAAATGATTAGAAAATATGGATTAATTGCAATTAGAGCAAGTTTGAATACTGTTAGCTTGAAGCAAAAAATTAATGTTATGGGACATGTACTGTTGGAGAGATAAGTATGAAGGTAGCAATTATTACAATAACAGATGGCGCAAATTATGGAAATAGACTTCAAAATTATGCGTTGCAGGAAAGCATAAAAACAATGGGGTATAGTGTTTGCACATTAAAGCAACCTAGTTATAATATTAAGTTTAATTATTTAAAAGAAATAATTAAACATTTAATTAAGAGAGAAACAAATATATATCAGATAAAAAGAAATAATAGATTTAAAAAATTTAATAAAAAATATATATCATTAGGAGATGAACTTAAAGATAAGTGTGATCTTACTAAAATAAATTATAAATATGATTATTTTGTTTGCGGAAGCGATCAGGTGTGGAATGTAAGATATGATTTTATATATAAAAATATAAATAATTATTTAGCAAGTTTTGCTAATCCAGAGAAGAGAATAGCATACGCTGCAAGTTTTGGAACTAGTAATGTATCAGAAAAAACAAAATACATCTTTAAACGAGAATTGTCTAAGTTTAAGACTATAGGTGTAAGAGAAGTAAGCGCAATTAATATTATTAAACAGAACACTGGAAGAGATGACGCAAAAGTGGTTCTTGATCCAACGATGTTGTTAACACGTGATGATTGGATAAAAATAGAAAAAAAACCAAGATATATAGAGAATGAGTCTTTTTTTGTTACGTATTTTTTGGGTGGAAGAAGTGAAAAAATAGATAAATATATAAAAAAATTAGAAATAAAATACAACTGTAAATCCATAAATTTAGACATAGAATTTAAATCTGACAGTCAGATTGAGAACAAAGATTATTTTATAACATCTCCAGATGAATTTATTTGGTTAATACATAATGCAAAGTGTATTCTTACAGACAGTTTTCATGCTACTGTTTTTTCAATTCTATTCCACAAATCTTTTTACGTTTTTGGTAGAAAAACAAAGGAAAAAAACAATAATATGGAAACAAGAATAGACACATTATTAAGTTATTTTGGATTACAGAATTGCATGGGAGATATTGAAAATCCCAACTGTTTACCATTTCAATTGGATGGCGAGAAGATAGATTGCATTTTAGAAGAAAGGAAAAAAACTTCATTAGATTTTTTGCAAGCGTCATTAGATTATAATGTCTTGTAGATTTTGAGGGCGTGAATTATTATTTATATCATGAAAACGTATTATTTAGGTGTTAGCATTCTATATTTTGTGGTAAAATGGATAAAATTCTGCTTTATAGCGTGATATGCAGAGGAAGGCTTTATTAATAATTTGAAAAGTTTGTGTTTATACATTATTTCACAGACTTATTTTAAATGTTGTACTAACGGAAGTTGTTTTTAATTCAACACGAAATGAGTTTTTTTTAATTATAACAAAGACGTTGATATTGTTATACACATTAAAGAGTAAAAGTTAAGAATAGCATTGATGGAAATAAGACAATAGATAATTGTAGTAGTGATGGTGATAACATGTATAGTGCATTAGATATAGCAAAGTATATTATTTCAAAATGTAATAGAGAAAATTGTCCTATAAGTAATCTGCAGTTACAAAAAATCCTTTATAATCTGCAGAAAGCTTTCCTACAAAGTGAAATTAGGATTACAGAGAAAAAGAGTAGTGCTCTTTTTGGTGATGAAATTGAGGCTTGGCAATGGGGGCCGGTTGTGCCTAGTGTATATTATGTATATTGTACATATGGGTCAATGAGCATAATAGAAACATACGATGTACATATAGATGCCAGAGTCCAGAAGTTTATTGATCCGATAATAGAAAGACAACGAAGTGTAAATCCGTGGAGACTGGTTGACGAAACCCATAGAAAAGGTGGCGCGTGGGATAGAGTTTATAGAAATGGTATGGGAAATAGAAGTGTTATTCCATGTGAGTTGATAAGGATTTGTGGATAATATGATAAGTAGCGATGAAGAACAAAAAAGAAGAAAAAAATTTGCTGAATTAATCAAAAAACTCAATATAAGGGATATTTCAAGTGATTCAGTATTAAGAGGTGAACTGTATACAGATATAAGATATATTTATACAGGGAATAGTGGAAATATTGATTTTAGACATTATTATTCGGATGTATTTCAGAAATTGATACAATTAAATCAAGATGGACAGGATATTACATTAATAGGGCATAATCTACAACTTCTATATGACTTTTCTGTTAAAAAAAAGGAGTACGGAATTGCTGAGTGCATTAAGAAGTTATATGATCATGTAAATTTGGAAACTGCTAGAATTACATATCTTAATGGAATTGAGGAAAATGAAATTAAGACAGAGGAAGTTAGGGGGATGCTTAATGATGTGGGAAATCAAATAACTATTCAAAATGAAAAGGTCAATAGAATAATTAAACACACGGATGATGCATACTCTAATTTTATAGCAATTTTAGGTATTTTTTCGGCTATTGTAATGGTATTCTTTGGTGGAACAACAGTATTTACAAAGACACTTGGTGATGTAAGCGAAACATCTATTGATAAATTGGTACTTATATGTACTTTATGTGGATTAATAATATTTGATATTATATTCATGTTCCTCTATTTTTTGTCAAAATTGTTGGATAGGAATATATCTGCAACTTCAGAATATGTTTATTGGAAAGATATAGTATCGAGATTTAGAATGCGATACCCAATTATATTTTATACGAATTTAATTGGAAGTGTGGTTATTTTGTGTAGTGGATTTTCTATGTTGTTGAAAATTGTTTTGGAAATGAAGGTTAATGATTCTACAGTAAATAAAGTAGCATGTGATTATATTTTTAAATTTATACAAGGGAATAGGGCTTTTTGTATTGCATTGGCAGTTTTAATAGTTTGTAACGTCTTATTTTCTGTGGCATATTTGATAGCTAAGCTTACAGATGTTAATATAGGTTGTAGATTAGTTTTAGATGGCAAATATCCTTTTTGGTGGAATTTTGATGAGGATAATAAGTTCGTGGTTTACAAATATGACACTAGGATAGCTGATTTTAATAATGAAAATGAAATGCAAAAGTTTTTAAAAAGAAAGAATTTGTTGGCTAATTTGAAGGCACCGGTTTGTAATTTCGCCAAGAGAGCATTTTGCCGATATCCTTACTTTTCCATTATAAATTTTATGTTGTTAGTGGTGTTGATTTATATTAAATATAGGGTGTGAAATGTGCTAATATTATTAATGATTTAAAAGACGTATGTTGATGATGCATTGCATGCAAGTGATTAAAGGTAAAGGTACATGTAAATGAAAATAGAACGAACAAAAAACGCAGGCAGAAATATTGTATTTGGAGTTATGCTAAAAGCTTATCAGATAGTAATTCCATTTGTTATGCGTACGGTAATGATTTACTTAATGGGAGTACAGTATCTGGGATTGAATAGTTTGTTTACCTCAATATTACAGGTGCTTAACTTAGCAGAACTTGGTGTTGGAAGTGCAATGGTGTATAGTATGTACAAGCCTATTGCAATAGATGACGAAACAAGAATCTGTGCATTGATGAAGCTATATCGTACGTATTATAGAGTTATAGGATTAGTAATTGCAATTATTGGTGCATTTTTGACGCCGTTTATACCTAAACTTATAAAGAGCGATGTACCACCTGATATTAATATTTATATATTATATATTTTAAATTTAGCGGTTACGGTATTATCATATTGGTTATTTGCATATAAAAATTGTTTGCTAGATGCACATCAAAGGACAGATGTTACAAGTAAGGTAACATTAGTTACAAATACGGTTCAATACGTATTGCAGATTTTAGTATTAGTTTTGTTCAAAAACTATTATGCATATGTGATAGTGGCGCTATTTACACAGGCAATGACAAATATTGTTATTGCAATGGTTGTTACTAAGATGTTTCCGGATTATAGACCGAATGGCAAGTTAGAAAGTTCAGAAATAAAAACTATAAATCGTAGAATAAGAGATTTGTTCACAGCAAAGTTGGGAGGTACTATTACAAACTCAGCTGATACAATCGTTATATCAGCTTTTCTGGGGTTGACAACATTAGCGGTTTATCAAAATTATTATTTTATTATGAATGCGGTTTGCGGATTCATTACAGTTTTATTTAGTTCTATAACGGCTGGAATTGGTAATAGCTTAGTAACAGAGACAATTGAAAAAAATTATAAGGATTTTAAAGTGTTTTCATTTATAGTATGTTATATTTTGTGTATCTGTTGTTGTTGTTTTATTGGATTATATCAGCCTTTTATAAGATTGTGGGTTGGAAACAAATATATTCTTGATTATAGATTTGTGATTCTATTTTGTGTATTATTTTACTGCTTGGAACTTGCTATGTTATGGGCTTCAATTAAAGATGCGGCAGGATTATGGCATTCTGATAGATTTCGTCCATTAGTTGGTGCCAGTGTTAATTTGATATTGAATATAGTTTTGGTGCAGTATTGTGGATTATATGGAATTATATTATCAACGGTTTTAAGCTATATTTTTATTTCAATGCCATGGTTGATACATAACTTGTTTTCATTAGTGTATAAAAAGCCATTGTATTCCTATATATTAGATATTTCAAAATATGTATTGATTACGTTGATAACATCTTTAATAGTTTATTTTGTTTGTTTAAATATTAATATTGGAGGGATATTAGAATTAATATTAAAGTTGGTAGTTTGCCTTTTGGTTCCGTTTTTTGTGCAAAATTTAGTTTTTCGGAAAAAGGATGAGTATATACAAGCAAAAGGTATATTATTTAGAATGTTAAAGAAAAGATAAGAGGTTATGATAAATGAAAGATATTGTTTTATGTAATGATGTTATAATGCCGGATTTATGTTTTGGAACGGGAATTACAAATATATATTCAACAGGCATTAAGAGAAAAGCAAAATTAGCTAAAAATAAAATCAAAGTAATTTTGAATAAGGATAAAAAGAATGCATTAATGAATATTAATTTATCGAAGATTGTTGATGTTTCGATGCAGCATGGCTGCAAGTGCTTCGATACATCTAGAGCTTACGGTGCAAGCGAATTGGTATTAGGAAATACTTTAAATAAATATCCACGAGAGTCTTATTTTTTAGTTACTAAATTATGTAATACAGATCAATATAATGGAAGTGTAAGAGAAGGGCTTGAAAACAGTCTCAAAGCATTGAAAACAGATTATGTTGATTTGTATTTAATGCATTGGCCTGTTGAAGGACGCTTTATAGATAGTTGGAAAGAAATGGAAAAATTATATAGTGAAGGTAAATGTAAGGCGATAGGTGTTTGCAATTTTAATATACATCATTTAGAAGAGTTAAAATCATATGCTACGATTATGCCTATGGTAAATGAGATAGAATGTCATCCGTTGTTTACACAAAATGAATTGAGAGAATATTGTAATAATTGTGGGATTCAGATAATGGCATATACATCAACAGCTAGAATGGATGAGAGGTTAAGAAAGACATGTTTGGTGCCCATAGCACAAAAGTATAATAAAACACTAGCGCAAATTATATTAAGATGGCATCAACAGATAGGCAACATACCTATTGTTAATTCGTCAAATATAGAGCATATGATAGCTAATTTAGATATTAATGATTTTTCATTGACAGAAAGTGAGATTGAACAGATTATGGGGATTAATATTAATAGTAGATTAAGATACGATCCGGACAATTGCGATTTTAAGCAATTATAATATATAACACAGGGAGGTATTCATATGAAAAAAAAGTTTAAGAAACTTGTAGTTTGTTGTATTGTAATGTGTTTAATGGTTACGTTGACTCCGTCTATTAAGGCATACGCTATTACAAGAAATGATGTATCACAAAAGCTTGAAAGTTTAATGAAACAGTATGTTGGACGAACAGGAACGTGGAGTTATGCAGGCGGTAGCCAATGTTATGGATTCGCACATATGATATTTGATAATGTATTTAATAGAGGATCAAAACAAGTTGGTAATGGTGCGCTTTCAAGTAATCCAACAAATTACAAATTAAATAATGTAGCAAGTGACATAAAGACAATTGGAACTTTAGGACCTGGATATTCAGCAGGACAGTTGGAAAACTTATTAGAAAAAGCTGCACCCGGAGATTATATCCAGGTAAGAAGAAATTCTTCAGGAAATCCACATTCAATGATTTGTGTTAATGTAGATGGAAGTGCTAATACAATTGAGATATTTGACGCAAATTCGGATGGACGTGGAACTGTAAAGCATTACACACAAAGTTTTAGTACATTTAAATCTAAAAATGCAGGAGTTTCTGTGTACAGATATTATGATTATTATCCAGATATTCCGGTACATAATTGTGATGATCACAAAGGAACAGAACGATGGAAGGTATCTGTTTCATCTGTTTTGAATATTAGATCTGGACCTTCAACATCAAATTCTATTGTTGGAACACTATCTAATGGTACTGAAATCTATATTTGCGAAAAAATAGATAATGGTGGGTATACATGGGGTAAACTGAGTAGTGGACAAGGCTGGGTTGCACTTTCTGGAAATGCCGAATATATGTGTGGAACAATTCCTCCTAGTTATCATATACAAATGGAAACGTGGTTTTCTGATACGCCTATGGGAAATGAGATTAAGGAATGTAATACACAAGATGATGTTTATTTATGTTATAAAATTTTTGACAAAAATTCAGGTAAGTATTTAGATCAACTTATGAGTAGTAATTATTCTGTTAAAGAAACCATATATAATCCAGATGGAACAGAAGCATTCTCGTATACCTATAATAATGATAATAATTGGATTAAAATTGGAAATGCAAGGACAGGAGGAACATACAAAGGAAAAGTAGAGGTTACAGGAGATTGGAATGGAAATAGTGAGAGAACGGTAAATTTTATTGAAAGGAAAGATCAGATAGAAGATGGTGTGTCACTTAATGATGCATTTTCCAGTCAAGTTGATAGTGTAGAAAAAAATCAAAAAGTTATTTACTGGTACAAAATGTTTGATGCTAATAGCAATCTAGCATTTAATCAATATAGAAATAGAGAATATACAGTAAAACAGGAAGTGTATTCACCGAGTGGTGAAAAAATTAAAGAAAAAAGTTACAATAAGGAAGATTCTGGCAGTCTGGAATTTACTGCTTCTAGCATTGGAAAATATAAATGTAAAACTACTATAACTATAAATGGGAAGGATATAGCCCTAGAGAAAACATTAGATGTACATGATATTTATACAATTGAATATGATGCAAATGGTGGCCAGAATGCACCCGAATCAGAACAAAAACATTATGGAAAAGATATATTAATTAGTTCTAATAAGCCAGATAAGTCATATATTGTATATTACAATCCTAATGGTGGTACTATTTCTCGGAGAGGTCAGTACTTCAGTTGCTCATTTTTGAGTTGGAACACCGATAAATATGGTAGTGGTATCACTTATTTTGCGGGAGATACATACAGCAAAAATGATAGTGTAGTATTGTATGCACAATATGAAAACCCTAAATTTCAGGGAAGTCCGACAATATATAGAGATGGTTATACATTTGAGGGGTGGTATACAGAAAAGGATGGTGGTACTAAAGTCAAAGAAGGAGATGTGTTAACAGGAAGTCAGGCTCTTTGGGCTCATTGGAAGCAAAATTTAAGTATCAGTGTAAGTGCAGATAAAAATAAGGTAAATGTAGGACAGAAAGTAACAGTAAGCGGAACTGCAACAGGAGGAACAGCGCCATATACATATAGTTATCTCCTGCATAATAAGGATACAGACAGCTGGTCACGACTTACACCACAGTTTGTTAAGGAATCAAGCTACATATGGACAGCAGGAAGCACCGGAAACAGAGAATTCTTTGTGGAAGTAAAAGACAGTACCGGCAAAGTAGTGCGAAGCAGTGCAGTAGCTGTGTCAACAGAGAAAAATCTTGCAGTCAGTGCCAAAGCAGATAAGAGCAGGGTAAATGTAGGACAGAAGGTGGTTGTAAGCGGAACTGCAACAGGAGGAACAGCGCCATATACATACAGTTATTTAGTGCATAATAAGGATACAGACAGCTGGTCACGACTTACACCACAGTTTGTTAAGGAATCAAGCTACATATGGACAGCAGGAAGCACCGGAAACAGAGAATTCTTTGTGGAAGTAAAAGACAGTACCGGCAAAGTAGTGCGAAGCAGTGCAGTAGCTGTGTCAACAGAGAAAAATCTTGCAGTCAGTGCCAAAGCAGATAAGAGCAGGGTAAATGTAGGACAGAAGGTGGTTGTAAGCGGAACTGCAACAGGAGGAACAGCGCCATATACATACAGTTATTTAGTGCATAATAAGGATACAGACAGCTGGTCACGACTTACATCACAATTTGTTAAGGAATCAAGCTATACATGGACAGCAGGAAGCACCGGAAATAGAGAATTTTTTGTGGAAGTGAAAGATAATACAGGTAAAGTTACGAGAAGCACTGCAATATTGGTTGTTACGAAATAGCTTATATGTTGGCGATACTTTATGGTATCGCCAACATATGTAATAATAGAAATATTTATTAAGGAAAGAATATGTTAAAAAGAGCACTTAGAAAAATAAAAAGAACAGTAATTACATTTATTTATAAATCACATATTAATGGTGATGCAATATTGGAATGTGATAAATGTGATTTTTTAAAGTTAAAAAAAGGATCAAAAATTATTTTAAATGGAAATTTAACTTTAAATGCTAATAGGTTTGGTAAAAATGGAAGATCATCTATTTTAAGAATGGATGAAAACTCTATTTTAAAATGTGATGGTTTCTCATTCATGTATGGAGCGGATATAATATTGTTTAATGAAGCGTGTCTTAAATTGGGAAGAGATTCTTTTATAAATAGTGATTGTAAGATAAGATGTCATAAACAAATTGTTATTGGAAATGATTGTGCTATCTCACATGATTTTACAATTATGGATTCTGATGCTCATGAAATTTGCGGAAATAGAAATACTAAGCCGGTTTATATTGGGAATCATGTATGGATAGGAACGAGAGTAACTGTTTTAAGTGGTGTAAATATTGGAGATGGAGCAGTAGTAGCGGCAGGAGCACTTGTGACAAATGATGTTCCGGCAGGAGCATTGGTTGGAGGAGTACCGGCGCATATAATTAGAGAAAAGGTTGAATGGGAAAAATGATTGAAAGATTAGAGAGACCAGATACATACGCAGTATGGTCAAAGAATGAGACGACTCGATTTTATAGTACTTCAGGTGGAGCTTTTACAGAATTTGCAAAATATATTATTAATAACAATGGAATAGTCGTTGGAGCAAAATATAATAAGAATAACATGGTAGAGCATGCGATTGCTAAAGATTTATTAGAATTAGAAGCGTTGCGACAGTCAAAATATATAAGTAGTAATATAGGAAATATATTTATTGAAATCAAAAAGTACTTGAATAATGGTATATTAGTGGGATTTTGTGGTTCTCCCTGTCAGGTAGCAGGTTTATATGCTTTTCTGGGTAAAAATTATGATAACTTAGTTACAATGGATTTCATATGTAGAGGAATGAACTCTCCTAAAGCACTAAGATCTTGGTTAAGTGAAATAGAGGAAAAAGAAAATAAAAAAATAACCAGAGTGTGGTTTAAATATAAAGAAGGTGGATGGAAAACATCTCCCACAAGAACTCGGTTAGATTTTGAAGATGGCAGTTATTGTATTAAGGATGGAGATGATAATCTATTTATGAAGGGATACTTGACATCTAATTTTTACATACGACCATGTTGTGGAAATTGTAAGTTTAAAGGATTTCCAAGGAAGAGTGATATAACATTTGCAGATTTTTGGGGTATTGATGAAGAACTGGATGATGATAAGGGAACATCACTTCTTTTGATAAATTCAAAGAAGGGTAAAGAAATATTCGAAAGTATTACGGAGAATTTTAACATTTATAGGAAAAACTTTGATTCTATTTTCGGCGGGAATCCAATGCTTATGGCCTCTGCTAATGTACCTGAAAAGGGATATTACTTTTTAAAAGATTTAGATATAATGAGTTTTAGTAAATGTTACAAAAAATATAATAAAGTTTCTATAATTCATAGAGCATATAGAAAAATAAAAAAATTAGCTAGATATATATTAAAAAAATAATATGAAAAGCGAGAACTAAATTATGCGAGATATACCAGTACTTTTTAATAATAAAGATGAATGTTGTGGTTGTGCAGCATGTTATTCTATTTGTCCACAACGGGCAATAACAATGAGTGAAGATGAAATGGGATTTGAATATCCGATTATTGATAAGACAAAGTGTGTATGTTGTTCAATTTGCATTAAGACTTGTCCTGTTAAGATAAATGCGCTATAGCATTAGAAAGAAAGTTCTAAAATTTAAATGAAGGTAGAAAGTGTTACTAGTCAATTATTGGTAAAAATGTGTAATGCAGGAAAGGAGTAGCGCTCTTAATTGTAGTGTGATTAAACAATTGGATTGGGAACTTCCGATTATGTAAAAACTTATAATATACCATTCGCTAGTCTTAGATGTAAAGCTTGTCGATGCTTTATTTCTATGCTGGGGGGACAAGAACAAGTTGTTGCAGTTATATTTTCGTATTTATTCGAGAAGACAATTCAAAAAGTTAAAAGATTGTAAGTATGTCAGGCAGCATCCGGTGGATCCTGCGGCACTTATCATTGCTACACTAATGCCTTGGAATTCAGAGCCATTCATGTGCTCCGTCCTCGTATCTTATAATGCGGCTACAGTAATCACGGAAGACAAGACTACCTTTCTGAAATATGGAACAAAGAAGATTGTTGTGGATGTGCGGCTTACTGTTCGATTTGTCCGGTTAAAGCAATAGTAATGCAGATAGATGAGGTGGGATTTGAATATCCAAATATTGATGAAAAAATGTATTCATTGTTTAAAGTGTGTAAATACTTGCCCTATTAGTAATTAATATGCTATAATGTGTGAAAAGTATTAGCAATTCTAGGATGATAGGCTCTAGAATATATTAATTTAAATGCATATTTACGATATGCAGGAAAGGATGTATTATGAAAAAATGTAAATTGTTGATTGCAGGGGTTATATGTGGAGTTTTTGTTATTCAAACTAGTATAACTGGGGTATATGCTTCTGAACAAAATGCTGTTTGTTATGAAGCTAGACAAAATTTAAATATTTCTGCAAAAGCAGGTTCAAACAAAGTGAATGTTGGGGACAAGGTGACTGTAACAGGAACAGCAGCAGGAGGAACCGCACCATATACATACAGCTATCTGTTACATAATAAGGATACAGACAGCTGGTCACGTCTTACACCACAGTTTATAAATAGCGCAAGCTACACATGGACAGCGGGAAGTGTTGGAAACAGAGAGTTTTTTGTAGAGGTAAAGGACAGTACAGGAAAAGTAGTGCGAAGCAGTGCAGTAGCAGTATCGGCAGTAAAAGCCCAGGCTCTGACAATCAGTGCAAAAGCAGGTTCAAACAAAGTGAATGTTGGAGACAAGGTGACTGTAACAGGAACAGCAGCAGGAGGAACCGCACCATATACATACAGCTATCTGTTACATAATAAGGATACAGACAGCTGGTCACGTCTTACACCACAGTTTATAAATAGCGCAAGCTACACATGGACAGCGGGAAGTGTTGGAAACAGAGAGTTTTTTGTAGAGGTAAAGGACAGTACAGGAAAAGTAGTGCGAAGCAGTGCAGTGAATTGTAGTGTGACTATACAGCAGGAAGATTGGGAACTTCCTATTATGTAAAATTGTTACAATAGAACTATGAGCGAAATGGGTATCGATGCTATAGAAGTAGTTTCGATATCCATTTAATAAAATTATGTTAATACAGAAAGATATTTATTTGTTACTTAAAATCAAGTATTGAATTATTAAATACTTGTATGATATTTAAAAATAGTAGTAAGAAAGTACCAATAAAAGCCGCGATAATTGCGGCTTTTTTGTATGAAAATAACTATATAATTGTCGAAAAGATGCGAAAATAATAAGAATACAACATGAATCTAAAAATAATGATATTGTAAATTGCTTTAGGTTCGTTATAATTAATGTATAAAATGCTAGTTTAAAGAAAAACCAAAGGGAAAGGAAAGAGAAGTATGAAAAAACGTACAACATATCTGCTTAAGCGATTGGCAGCCGCGTGCTTGGCCTTCGGAGTCGCTTTTACAGGGATGCCGGCAAGCAGTCTGTACCCGATTACACAGGTACAGGCAGCAGAAACAGCGTCAGAAAGTACTTTAGCTACAGCTTCACAGGCTGCGAAGTATGGACTGGCAGATGACATTCAGGATGGTGCTATTCTGCACGCCTGGTGTTGGAGCTTCAACACAATCAAGGAGAATATGAAGGACATAGCAGCGGCAGGCTTTACAACTGTCCAGACCTCTCCGGCGAATGAGTGCAAGGACACTTATTCAAATATGAAGCTTATGGGAAATGATGAGGTAAATGGTACAGACGGCTGCTGGTGGTGGCAGTATCAGCCGACTGACTGGAAGATTGGTAACTATCAGCTGGGCACAAGAGATGATTTTAAGGCGATGTGTGCCGAGGCTGATAAGTATGGAATCAAGGTTATTGTTGATGTAATTCCAAACCATACCACACCTGATCTGGCAAAGGTATCTGATAATCTTTACAATGCAGTGGGTGGCAAGGACAATCTGTATCATGCAAATGGTTTTAAGGAGATTACACAGTGGGGCAATCGTTATGAGTGTACCACAGGACAGATGGGCGGACTTCCGGATGTAAATACAGAGAATCCGGATTTTCAGGCATATTTCCTTAAGTATTTAAATGACCTGATTGCATGTGGTGCTGACGGCTTCCGTTATGATACAGCTAAGCATATCGGTGTGCCTTCAGATCCTCTTGATAAAAAGAGCACCAGAAACAATTTCTGGCCTGTTGTGACAGGTGAGGAGTCAGCAAATGGTGTTACACTGAGTGATAAAAATGTGTTTACATATGGTGAGGTATTACAGGGCGACAATGTACCTGAGTCAGAATATGCCAAGTATATGCGTATGACAGCCAGCAGCTACGGTGAGACCTTAAGAGGAGCCGTTACCGGTAATTCCTTTGATGTAGATACTATTTCAAACTGGAGACATGCTTCACCGGGCAGACTGGTTACATGGGTAGAGTCTCATGATACATACTGTAATGCAGGTGTTTCATCAAGGATGACAGATGAGCAGCTTCGTCTGGCATGGGCAGTAATTGCAGCAAGAAAGGATGGAACTCCGTTATTTTACAGCCGTCCGGATGGATCAAATGGAGCCAGCGGCAACCGTTGGGGCAACAATGTACTCGGTGCCAAGGGAAATAATGAGTTTAAATCTACTGAAGTAAGGGAAGTAAATCTCTTCCGTAATGCCATGGCCGGCAAGTCGGAGTATTTACGCAATCCTGGTAAAGATTCACAGATTCTTCAGATTGACCGTGGTACTGAGGGAACTGTTATCATCAACTTAAAAGAAGAAAGTGTAAATATTAATTCCGATACCAAGATGAAGGACGGAACCTATAAGGATCAGGTTTCAGGCAGAACCTTTACAGTATCAAACGGCAAAATTTCAGGTACTCTTGACAAGAGAAAGGTTGCTGTTATTTACAACAAGGATCAGGAAAGCGTTGGTATTTCTTCTACAACAGGCTCAAACAGCTTTTCAACAGATACACTTGATGTAAAGCTTTCGGCTAAAAATGTGCAGAACGCTACATATACCACATCTGAGGGAGCTTCAGGAAGCTATACAGACGGAGACATTATCGCAGTTGGTGCAAAGAGTCAGATTGGTGATACAATCACTGTAACAGTAAAGGGTACAGGAACAAAGGGTGAGGTCACTGACAGCGCTGAGTTCAAAAAGACAGAGAAAGACCCATATCTTAAGTATATTGATGGAAGCTATGATGTATACATCAAGAAGCCTGACGGATGGGGGGACAAGATAAACTGCTATGCATATGTTGACAAGGATACAAATAACGGAAAATGGCCGGGCTTAGAGATGAAATATCTGGGTGAGGGCGTGTATGCATACAATTTACCGGATGATTTCAAGACCGCAAGCATTATTTTTAATGATGGCGCTTCACAGTATCCGGCAGCACAGCAGGCGGGACTCGAGTTTACAAAGGGTCAGTCGATGGCATATATCAATGGCAGCTGGACAAAGGTAGAGAAGAAGGCAGATGATATCAAGATTACTTTTTCAGCCGATTCGGTTTCGGCAAAGGTTGGAAGTGAAGTTAAGCTAACAGCGCAGGCAAGTGGAGGAAGTGGTAATTATACTTATAAGTTCATTATAAGTGACAATAGTGGAAATTGGTATAAAATAAGAGATTACGCAAGAAGTAATACATGTACATGGAGACCAGGGGCAGCGGGAAATAAAACCTTGTATGTTGATGTAAAAGATAGTGCAGGTGCATATCAACGAGCAGCATTACCAATAGAAGTAAAAAAAGTCAATGAAAAATTAAGTGTAAAGCTTGCTGTATCACCATCGGGAACAGCAAAAGTTGGAAGTGAAGTTAAGCTAACAGCGCAGGCAAGTGGAGGAAGTGGTAATTACACTTATAAGTTTATTTTAAGTGACAATAACGGAAATTGGTATAAAATAAGAGATTACGCAAAAAGTAATACATGTACATGGATACCGGGAGCAGCAGGAAGCAAGACGTTATATGTTGATGTAAAAGATAGTGCAGGTGCATATCAGAGAGTAGAGCTTCCAATACAGGTTACAAAACAGGCTGAAAAATTAAGTGTTAAGTTGACTGCATCACCTTTTGGAACAGCAAAGGTTGGGAGTGAAGTTAAGTTAACAGCGCAGGCGACTGGAGGAAGTGGAAGCTATTTATATGATTTTCTTGTTTGCAGTCCGGATAATAATTGGTATAGGCTCCGTGATTATGAGAAAACCGGTACTTATCTATGGGTGCCAAAGACAGTGGGTAATACAATGTTATATGTAGATGCTGTAGATAGCGAGGGAAATTATAGGCGTGAATCATTGTCTATATTGGTAACAAAATAAGTGAAATAAATATATTAATATACAAAGTGAGGATGTTCATAGTATGAAGAAAAGAATATTTGCTTTGATATTGTGTGCTTCGCTTATGACAGGAGAAATGACATTTTGGCAAGCTCCTGTTGTTAAAGCAGAGACAGTATCAGGCAGTGAAAGTAAAGATGGCAAAGTAGCTGTTAAAAAGGTTACAACTCAGAATCCGACAAGTCCGGCAGGCGTTATTTATGCAAATAGCCGTGATGATTTTAGAGATGAATCAATTTATTTCGTGATGACAACACGTTTTTATGATGGAGATTCAGAGAATAATGTTCAATGTTGGGATGGTACACAGTATGATGATCCTGACGATCCAGAATGGAGAGGTGATTTCAAAGGCCTTGCAGAGAAACTGGATTATATTAAAGCACTTGGATTTACAGCAATATGGATTACACCTGTTGTAGAGAATTGTAGTGGATATGATTATCATGGATACCATGCTCTGAATTTCTCTAAAGTGGATCCAAGATATGAATCAAGCGACTTTACATATCAGGATTTTATTAATGCAGCACATGCAAAAGGATTAAAGGTAATTCAGGATGTGGTATTTAATCATACCGGAAATTTTGGAGAAACAAATCTTTTTCCTATGATTGAGAAACAGGGAGATTTAAGCAGTTCAGATTGTATGAAGACGCTTCCTAATAGTGGGCTTCCAACAGATTATAATCAATTGCTTCCGGCAAGGCAGTATAATGCGCGTATAGAGAAGATGAAAAGTGAGACAGGTGATCCTGAACATATTTATCATCATGAGAAAAGTCTCGGCTGGGAGGAATATAGCTGCCAGACAGCTCAGATTGCCGGAGATTGCGTGGATTTAAATACGGAGAACCCAAAGGTTTATAAGTACTTACAGGATGCATATAACAGTTATATTGATATGGGAGTAGATGCATTCCGTGTTGATACCGCAAAGCATATTTCAAGATTAACATTTAATAATGCACTTATACAGCCATTTTATGATGAGGCAGAGAAGAATGGAAATGATAGTTTCTATATGTTTGGAGAAGTGTGCACTCGCGATCGTGATGTATGGAACAAAGGTGTACCTCCTCTTTCGGCTCCATTCTATACATGGAAAGAATCTAAGGATTACGCATGGAGTGATACAGATAGAACTGTAAATGAACAGTCAACTTTAGACAACTTTAATGATAATAAAGATATAGAAGCCCAGCCTACAAGTGATAATGCATTCTTGAACGGTAATGATTATCATACACCGGATTATAGTAAAAATTCTAAATTTGGCGTTATTGATTTTCCAATGCATTGGAATTTTGAAAATGCAGGAAGTGCGTACGGCATTGCGTTAAGTGGAGACAAGTGGTATAACGATGCAACATGGAACGTTACATATGTTGATTCGCATGATTATGCACCTGATCAGGCTCCATCAGATCAACGTTTTGCCGGCTCACAGGATACATGGGCAGAGAATTTGAGTCTTATGTTTACATTCCGTGGTATTCCTTGTATTTATTACGGATCAGAGGTGGAATTCCAAAAAGGAAAGATGATAGATGTAGGTCCTAACGATGCATTAAGTAATACAGGCCGTGCGTATTTTGGAGATAATATTGAAGGTGAAGTAACAACAACTGACTTTGGTGAGTATTTTGGTGCAACAGGAACAATGAAAAAATCGTTGAATTATCCGTTATCAAAGCATATTCAGAGATTAAACCGTATACGTCAGGCAGTACCGGCTCTTAGAAAGGGTCAGTATTCAACATCAAATATTGATGGAAATATGGCATTTAAGAGAAGATACACAGATGATAAAACGGACAGCTTTGCACTTGTCACAATAAGCAATTCTGCAACGTTTAATAATATTCCGAATGGTACATATGTGGATTGCATTACTGGAGATACAAAAAATGTTACTAATGGAAGCCTTACAGCTGAGTGTTCGGGAAAGGGCAATTTAAGAGTATATGTATTGAATACTGCTAAGACACAGGCACCGGGTAAGGTTGGTACAGATGGTAAATATCTTTACAATGCAACATCTGTTGAAGATGCACAGGAGCAGAGCGTTTATTTTAATAATACACAAAACTGGAATAATGTAACAGCTAATTTATATGATGATAATGGTGCTTTGGTGCAGAGTATTCCAATGTCAAAAGTAAAGGATGGAGTATATGCATGTACATACACAGGAAATAAAACAGGACTTAAGGTTATATTTACAAATGGCTCGGGCTCAAGTGTAAAGGCTGAATTCAAAGATGGTGGATATTATGATACATCTGGTTATAAAGGACAGTATGAAGGGGATATAATTCAGGTACAGTCCGTAACGTTAGACCAGAAAGAAATTAATATGAACACTGGAGAAAAGAAGACGGTTAAAGCAACTGTTGCTCCGGAAAATGCAAAGTATAAAGGCTTGTCATGGAGTTCTTCGAATAAGGATGTTGCAACTGTAGAAAAAGGAATTATTACAGCTGAAGGAGCGGGAACAGCTGTGATTAAAGCGCAAGCGAGAAATGGAGTAGAAGCATCAGTAAAAGTAACTGTAAAAGAAGTGCCATATGATTATGAGAAAGTTGCAGATGGAAAATTAGCTATTTATTTTAAGAAACCATCTGGATGGGGAAGTTCTGTTAACTGTTATGCATATAATACTACAAATGGAACTAATAATAAGCTTACAGGGGAATGGCCTGGTACAGCTATGGAAAAGCTTCCAAATGGAGTATATAGATGTGTGCTAGACGAAGCAACTGCTAAAAGTGGCAAGGTTCTTTTCAATTCAAATGGAGCTCAGGCACCGGCAAGTGGAGGCTTTGATATTAAATCATATGCTTTATATGATCAGAATGGATATTGTGAAACAATAGTTCCATCAGACAAAATAGTAACTAAATTAGATGTTAAATTTAATACAGATGTGATAGAAACAGCGAAAGTTGGAAAGAAAGTCAAATTAACAGCACAGGCAAGCGGAGGAAGTGGGGATTATACGTATAAATTCATTCTCACTGATAATAAAGGTAATTGGTACAAGATTAAGGATTATTCAAAAGATAATACAAGTACATGGACTCCGGGAGCTGTGGGCGACAAAACATTATATGTGGACGTAAAAGATAGTAAAGGCGCATATGTGAGAGTCGGGCTTTCAATGAAGGTCACAACACTCAATGTCAATTTTACTGCATCACCTGAGAAGACAGCAAAAGTTGGCAGTAATGTAAAATTAACAGCACAGGCAAGCGGAGGAAGTGGAGACTATACATATAAATTTATTGTCACCGATAATAAGGGTAATTGGTATAAGATAAAAGACTATTCAAAGGATAATACAGCTACATGGATTCCGGGTGCTGTGGGTAACAAAACATTGTATGTAGATGTAAAGGATAGTGAAGGAACTTATAAAAGAGTGGAACTTCCAATTGAGATTACAAAACAGACTGAAAAATTGAGGGTTAAATTTACATCTAAGTCCGATGATACTGTGAAATTGGGAGATAAAGTGAAACTAACAGCACAGGCGACAGGCGGAACTGGAAATTATTTTTATCAGTTTGTAGTATGTAATCCGGATAATAATTGGTATAGAATTCGAGGATATGAGAAAGATAACTCATGTTTCTGGACTCCAAAAATGGTAGGAAAGACAATGCTGTATGTGGATACAGTAGATGGTAATGGAAATTATTGGAGAAATCTTTTGTCTGTAAATGTTCAATAAATTGTAATATTCTTATATTGGGAAAATATAAGGAGTATTGTAAATATAAAAAGATGATATTTTGCATCGTGAATGAAAAACATTTATGCAATAGCAAGAGGTAGTGCTAATGAAAGCACTACCTTTTACTTTAGATAGCATTAACTAAGAAGAAAGAGCATTGATAAATATACTATCAATCACATGGGTTGATGTTATTTATTGTATATTTTGTTAGCTACCTGCCGGATTTGTGGAGTTACCGCACGAGAATATTCATTTAGTTGCAAAATTTCTGGAAGTTCACAAATAGTATATCTTTTTTTCATTAAAAGTGGTAAAATATATTAGTGCTATAGGACTAAGAAGATTAGTTGAATATTTTAAGTTAGGAGATTTAACATATGAAGAAAAAGGTAGTGGCTGCTTTACTGGCAGTACAAATGGTTGTTACATTGTGTCCTACATCCTCTGTATTTGCGACAACATTTGATGATACTGCAGCTGTACAGGAAGTGGAAACAGTCGATGATTCGCAGGAGCTTTATGGAGCAGAAACACCTACTCCGGAGTCTGATTTTACATGGGATGGAAATAAAATCACAAAGTATAACGGAGCAAGTGCCAATGTTGTGCTTCCTTCAAGAACCACAGCGATAGGGGACTCGGCGTTCAAAAATTGCACCGGCTTAAAGTCAGTGACTATTCCGGACAAGGTCACATCCATTGGAAAATATGCTTTCCAGGGATGTACAGGCATTACAAGTATAGTTATACCATCACGAGTTAATACTATAGGATACGGTGCGTTTATAGACTGTACAGAATTGAGCAGCTTCGAAATAAAGAGCAGCGTGTTACAGCATACAGGTGAATATGGTGATGGAAATATATTTATGGGATGTAAAAATCTCAAAACTGTAAAGCTGACTGGAAAAATGAAATATATTCCTGATACCATGTTTGATGGTGCAGACTATCTAGAGTCTATAGTGATTCCGGATTCAGTGACATCAATAAAAGATAAAGCATTCAGGGACTGCAAGTCTTTGAAGCAGGTCAGCATACCAAAATCTGTTACTTCAATTGGCGAATATGCGTTCAAAGATTGTACAGCATTACAGTCGATTTCGTTGCCTGAGAATTTGACAACATTAGGAAATTGGGTTTTTTCAGGCTGTACAGCTTTGAACAATCTCGTCATTCCATCAAGAGTGAAGAGTATAGGCTGCTATGCATTTAGTGGCTGTACATCTCTTTCAAATCTTGAAATAAAGAGTGGAGTATTAGAAAATACCGACTATTATGGTACAGCGGATTTGTTTAGTGGCTGTATTAAATTGAAAACAGTATTGCTTACAGGACCTCTGAAATCTATTCCGGATAGCATGTTTGAAGGTGCTGAATATCTTGAAACACTTAAAATTCCAAGCACAGTAACCACTATATCGAATGAAGCATTTAGTGGTTGTTCATCATTGCAGCAGATTATAATTCCGGAAGCAGTGACATCAATAGGCAGAGAAGCATTTGAAAATTGTACATCTTTAGAGACTTTGGTTATTCATTCAAAGGTAGAAAGTATTGGCTATTATGCATTTGGTCATTGTGATAATCTTAGAGATGTGGAGATTAAGAGTGATAACCTGAAAAAAATAGGTGATGGTGTTTCTAGTAGCTTATTTAAGGACTGCATAAGTCTGGAAAAAGTACGGATAACAGGTAAACTAGAGAAAATACCTGTAAGTATGTTTGAGGATTCGCAATACATTCAGAGTGTTGAGCTTCCAAGTACCATAAAAGAGATATCAAGCAGTGCATTTGAGAATTGTTCGTCTTTGAATCAGATTACCATACCGGAGAATGTGACAGCTATAGGAAGAGATGCATTTAATGGATGTAAAAGCCTTGAAGAAATAACTATTCCGGTCAATGTGGAAACACTGGGAAATGGAGCTTTTGCGAACTGTACTCTGTTAGAGAAAGTAACAGTACAGAATCCTGATATGAATTTTCATAAGGAATATTACGAATCTGATTATAATCATTTTGAAAATGACGACTTTGTAAATATAATAGGCTATGCTGATTCTACAGCGAAGACTTTTGCCGATGAACATGGTATTAACTTTATAGAGTGCAATAATGCAGAGGTGAAGTTTGATGGCGCTTCGGTTACATTAGCAGATACTATCGGGCTCAATTTTTATGTGAAGATGACAGCTGCTGATGTAAAGAATAGTAAGGCTTATATGACATTCCAGTTAGCTGATGGAACAGTCAGGAAAGTAAGCATAACTGACACAAAGCAGTATTCAGAAGATAAAAATACCAGAGTATTCACCTGTGATATGCCGGCTGCAGAGATGTCAGATATCATCAAGGCACAGCTGGTTATTCCTGAGGCAGATGGTACCAAAAAGTTAAGCGATACGATTACATATTCAGTAAAGAAGTACTGTCAGCATATTTTAAATAATTCTGATTCGTATGATGCAAATACTATAGCAGTCATTAAGAAGATATTGAATTATGGTTCATACAGCCAGCAGTATTTCAGCTACAACATGACAAATCTCGCAAATGATATGCTTGAGGATACTGAGAAAACTCTTACGAAGCAGGCTGATCTTATGAAAGCAAGCTCAACATTTCATGCGAATAATGTTAATGGTATCAAATATTTCGGTAAATCTCTGATACTTAGATCAAAAACAGACATGAGAATCTATTTTGAGCTTACAGACAGCACTAAGAAAATTTCTGATTATACATTCAAATGTGACGGAAAGGTATTAAAACCAGTTCAGAACGGCAGCAAATATTACGTAGATATTGCAGATATAACACCGGCAGAGTACGGCAAAGTATTTACAGTTACAGTATCAGGCAAGAACTTCGTTTCATCCAGTGTGTATGATTATTGCAGAAGTGCAGTAAGCTCAAGCACTACGGATGGTAAATTAAAGAATCTGAGTGTTTCTATGTATGAGCTTGGAACGACGGTTCAATAATATGGTTAATTGATTGTTCAGATGCTTTATATTGGTTTTATATCAGATACAGCAGTTGTAAATAAGTGAAAGTTACTATTGGATGAGAAAATCCGCTATACCGGGTACGGTATGGCGGATTTTTAGATTTATTTTAGATTTTTCTTTTATCTTAAGGAAAATGGTGGTATTCTAATATTAGTACTAAAAGGTTATTGCTTATGATGAGATTTGAATTTAAATTGGAGGATTGATTTATGAAATCTAAAATTTTATCTGTTATATTGGTGATGGTATTATTTATTACATCTTACATGCCAGCTTCGGTGGTACGAGCTTCGGAAATAGGCAATGTAGATTCGTGTGCAATGGATTATTTAGAAAATAAAGAAATCATTAATAATGATGTAAAGATAAAAACATTTTATCCCGGTGGCCCTGTGTCTGCAGCTCTAACTGTAAATGGTGATTTATATTGTTGGGGAAAAAATGATTGTGGACAAGTGGGAAACGGCTCTACTGAACATCAGTATACACCAGTAAAAGTATTAGAAAATGTTAAAAAATTTAATTACTATAATGAAGTATATAATGGAGCATCAGCAAATGGAGCATCAGCAGCTGTAACAACAAATGGAGATTTATATTGCTGGGGAAATAATGATTGTGGTCAAGTGGGAAATGGCTTTTATGCTGACCAGTATACACCAGTAAAAGTATTAGAAAATGTTAAAGACTTTTATTTGAATGATTCTGCATCAGCAGCGATAACTACAAATGGAGATTTATATTGCTGGGGAAGTAATTATGATGGTACAGTAGGAAATGGCTCTACTGATCGCCAGTATACACCGGTAAAAGTATTAGAAAATGTTAAAGAATTTTATAGCACTGGTTTTACATCATCAGCGATAACTACAAATGGAGATTTATATTGCTGGGGATTTAATTGGCATGGAACAGTAGGAAACGGCGCCAATGCTGATCAGTATACACCAGTAAAAGTATTAGAAAATGTTAAAGACTTTTATTTTTGTTCATATTTATCAGCAGCGGTAACAACAAATGGTGATTTATATTGTTGGGGAGCTAATGGGAATGGTGTAGTAGGAAACGGCTCTACTGATGACCAGCATACACCAGTAAAAGTATTAGAAAATGTTAAAGAATTTTATAGAGCTGGTTATACATCATCAGCGGTAACAACAAATGGTGATTTATATTGCTGGGGAAGTAATTATGCTGGTACAGTAGGAAACGGCTCTACTGATGACCAGTATACACCAGTAAAAGTATTAGAAAATGTTAAAGAATTTTATAGCGCTGATTTTACATCATCAGCGATAACTACAAATGGAGATTTATATTGCTGGGGAGAAAATTGGTATGGACAAGTAGGAAACGACTCTATTGATAAACAGTATACACCAGTAAAAGTATTAGAAAATGTTAAAGAATTTTTTTATAGCAATAGGTGTAGATCATCAGCGGTAACAACAAATGGTGATTTATATTGCTGGGGATATAATTATTATGGTACAGTAGGAAACGGCTCTACTGATGCCCAGTATACACCGGTAAAAGTATTAGAAAATGTTAAAGAATTTTATAGAGGTGATTTTACATCATCAGCGGTAACAACAAATGGTGATTTATATTGCTGGGGGGATAATGAATATGGTGAAGTAGGAAATGGCTCTACTGAAAATCAGTTAACACCATATAAAGTTACATTTCCAGCGGATGAGAATAATGATTCAATTACCGAGCTTACACAAATAAAATGTGATGTGAGACAATATGGTGCTCCTACATATGTAAATACTTCTACAGGAGATGTATATGATGATACAGATGCTTTTATAAGAGCAATGAACAATTATCTTATGGCATTAAAAACAGCTTGTGATACTGATGCAAAAGCCATTAAGAAAAATAAAAGTACAAAAGCCAAAATGTTGAAAGCCAGAGATGCTGCTTCAAAGGATAAAATAATTACAATGGATTCAAATATATCTGATACTGTATTGGATAGTGTTTATGAGGCTCTTGCGCAGTATTTAGATATGTATGTTGATGAGGGAAAGACTCTTGGAAAAATTGACACATCAGCAAGTTTGGTACAAGTAAGCGCAAGTATTGTTAATGAAATAAGAAATAATCTTGATGGACTCAATTTTGAGAGAACTATTAATGGTTATACTGTGAAGTTTAGCGTTACGCATTTTTTAGGGGCTTATTTTGGAAGTGTTTCTGTTAGTAAAGGTTTAAACGAATCGTATACCGGAACGATTATTTCAAGTGCCAAAGGCACAGCGAAGGTTCTTAATGAATATATTAACACTCTTTCTGACTGGACTGAGGATGCTCTATATTCTTGCCTTAACTCTGTAGTCGGAGAATTTGCACAGGTCACATGTATTTCAGGTTTCACATATAATGAGATTAGTGAATTATTTTCTGATAAGGTTGCAACTTTACAGAGCAGAGGATATGGTAATACTCTGAAGAATTTTCAAAAAATGAAAGATGGTTATGATTTAGTTTCGGATATTGTGACAGCAAAGAAATCCAAAAAGTTATCGGATGTAATGCAAAATGCTGATACAATATATAAAAAATTAAAGAAAATAGATTATTCAGATAAGTCAGTCAGCAATTCCATAGTGAAGGCTGCAATGGATAAACTCGTTAAGGCCAAGGAAACTTTACAGACAGATTTTGAAAATTATCTTTATAAAGGCGATGCTGGAAAGAAAAGCTGGATAACAGAAAAATGGCAGAATTTTCAAAAATTGTTTGTGCAGTGCCCTGTTGATGTAGAAATTGATGATGAAAATGGAAATGTTCTCGGTAGTACAAATGGAACGGAGTATACATATAAAGATGATATATATATTGATGTTGATGGAGATGTGAAGACAATTATAATACCATCCGATTTAAAAGTTAAACTTAAATTTACAGGCACCGATGATGGCACAATGAATTATGTAATAGAACAAAATGTTGACGGCAATCCGGTTGGAAGGTTAAATTACTATGATATTCCATTAAAAACAGATAAAGAATATACACAAAGTCTTGATGGAGATGATATCACTGCAGACTCTAACGATGCGGTTATTTCTAAGGATTCAACAATCACTCCTTCTGAGTATCTTAGTGTATCAGATGATGCTAATATAACTGTCGAAAGTGCTGAAACAGATGGTGGTACAGTAGTAGGAACAGGTATATATCCACTTGGTGATCCGGTTTCATTAACTGCTTATCCTGAAAATGGCTATAAGTTTGCTGGATGGTATATGGATGGTGAATTACGTGATTTATCATCTATATATAGATTTACTGCGAGAGAAAACGTTGATATAGAGGCAAAATTTGTCAAAGATACTGTAAGAGATACATCTGCTGTAGTAAAAATTGCTGATTCATATAAAGCATCAACAAACTTCATCGTTTACAAGAATGAAGATGGAACTGACAATATATTAATTAGTATGATTGGAGAATCAAAGATAGATAAATTAAATGTATCACTGAAAAAACATACTAACAGCTCCATAGATGAGAAAAATCTTTCTATAAGTGCAGATGAAGATAATAGATTTATGATTGATGCTGAGAATGTAGATAACGTAAGTTCAATTGACATTTATAATACGGATAATAACCAGTTGATTGGAACAGTTGAATTTTCAAACGAGCAGCAGCCGTCATTATATGGGCACAGTATATCATTGAAAAATAATGGGCTGATTGCTGTTAATTCCTATTGGAAGATGACAGATGATTTTGTCAAAAATTCTGGGGCTTACGTGGTTATGTCTATAAACTCTAGTGTAAGCAATGCACTTAGTAAAAACGATAAAAAAATATATGTTAAGGATGCTGTCAATAAGAATGGCTATATAAACTTTATATATGATTTAGCGCCTGCACAGATTGGACAAACCGTAACAACTGATTTATTCTCTTCAAATGGAAAATTAATCAGCAGCTCTTCATATAGTATAAAGGATTATTGCTATGACTATCTTGATGCATATAAAGCCGGAGAAAACGAAACTGAAAAAAATCTTGTTATTTCATTACTGAATTATGGTGCATATGCTCAAAAGTATTTTCAATATGAAACGACGGATTTTGTTAACAAAAATCTTACTGACAATGAAAAAAATGTGCCGGAAATTCAAAATAGTAAGGCATTTATTGAGCAGTATGGAAAAAATAGTATTGTAAACAGCAACGGAATAGAGTATATTGGAACGTCTTTATTATTGGAATCAGGCTGCGTTATAAGGCATTATTTTAAAATTGACGATAGTAAGACTGGAAATCTGTCATGCTATGTGAACAAGGGAACATCATCTGAACGTAAGCTTGATTTGAAGAAAAAGGGCACTTACTACTACGTTGATATTGACAGTATTCCGGCATATTCTCTAAAAAAAGATTTTAAAGTTACGATTTATAATGGTAAGGATAGTAGCAAAAAAACGATAATTGATTATTCTGTTTATAATTACATTGCAAAGGCATTATCGAAAAATGATAATTCAACACTGTCAGAATTGATGAAATCACTATACTGGTATGGGCAGTATGCAAATGAAATATATAGCAAATAGAATAAAAGATTTGGAATTGGAGGATTGGGATATGAAATCGAAATTTATGTCTGTCATATTGATAGTGGTATTGTTTATCGCTTCTTATATGCCTGTTTCAGAAGTAACAGTAACAGCAAATGTAAGAAACGATAAGGTTGAAATTAAATCAATAAATTTATGGAATACATCTGCAGCAATTGCGTCTAATGGCGATTTATACTGTTGGGGATTTAACGGATATGGCGGTGTTGGAAATGGTGCTACGAATGATCAGCATACCCCGGTAAAGGTTTTAGAAAATGTTAAAGAAACAGTTTTGGAAAATAATACTACAGCAGCTATAACAGAAGAGGGTGATTTATATTGTTGGGGGTATAATAAATATGGACAAGTTGGAAATGGAGCAACAGATAATCAGTTAACCCCGGTAAAGGTTTTAGAAAATGTAAAGGAGTTTTATTTAGATTATTATACGGCTGCAGCAATAACAGAGAATGGCGATTTATATTGCTGGGGCTTCAATTTAGGAGGGCAAATAGGAAACGGCACTACTGTTAATCAGCTAACCCCGGTAAAGGTCTTGAGTAATGTTCGTAAATTCTGTATTGATAGCCTTACATCGGCAGCAATAACAGAGAATGGCGATTTATATTGTTGGGGAGCTAATGGTTTTGGAACAGTAGGTATTGGTACTACAACCCACCAGCTAACACCAATAAAAGTATTGGAAGGTGTAAAAGCATTCTATACAAAAGAAAGTACATCAGCAGCAATAACAGAGAATGGCGATTTATATTGTTGGGGGCATAATGAATACGGCGAAGTTGGAAATGGAAGCACATGTAATCAGCTATCTCCGTTAAAGATACTAGATAATGTAAAACAAGTATGTTTTGGAGAGTTTTCATTTACAACAGCAGCCATAACTTTAAATGGTGATTTATACTTATGGGGAGATAATGAACATGATGAGTTAAATGATTTACTATCACCAGCAAAAATATTGGAAAACATAAAAAAGTTTTATTCTTATGAAGATACGTTTGGCGCAATAACCACAAATGGAGATTTATATTGTTGGGGGAAAAATAGTTGGGGTCAAGCAGGAAGCGATACGTGGGATTATGTGGAAAAACCTGTAAAAATATTGGAAAATGTTAAAGATGTGAACATAGATGATGTTAAATCAATAGCGTTAACTGAAAATGGTGATTTGTATTATTGGGGAGCTAAAGGGAATCCTAATATTCCTTCAGAAGATAATGATGACTATCAGACAATTCCAGTAAAGGTGATGGATAATGTAAGAGAAGCTAAGGTTTTTTATCATACATTTGCAGCAATAACCACAAACGGCGATTTATATTGTTGGGGCTATAATACATCAGGTCAAACAGGAAATGGTAACTTCAAGCGACAGTATACTCCATATAAAGTATCATTCCCAACAGAAGATAACTATTCCAGTGAATTGAAAGGTCTTTCACTTAGTCTGAGTGATGATATTGGGGTGAATTTTATTATGCGTCTGTCAGATGCGTTACTGATAGATAAAGATAATACATATGTCGAATTTACACCTGAAGGAAGCAAAAAATCCACACGTGTATATCTTAAGGACGCAGACAAGGTTAATTACAACGGAAGCGACTGTTATTCATTTAAATGCCGGGTTAACGCCGCAGAAATGACCAAAAAGGTAAACGTGGTGCTTCATTGCAATGATTGGACAGGACAGACATATTCATATTCGGTTTATGACTATGCAAGCAAAATACTAGCTGAGCCAGAAAGCAGCGAATACAAGTCATCAGCACCACTAATAAAAGCAATGCTGAACTATGGCGGATATGCTCAGACTTACTTTAATGAAAAAACAGATGCTCTTGCCAATAAGGGATTATATAATAAGACCAATGATCCTGTATTAACAACTAATACAACAGTTTCGAAAGACTATAATTATGCTGTCTTTAATAACAATATGGGCGTTTCATTCATAGGCGGCAGTCTTGTCCTGAATTCCGGTACGGATTTGAAGCTGTATTATGGCATAGATGACAAAAATGTGGCTCATAACATAAATGTGAGTGTAAATGGACAAAATGTTGCACCAGAGTATGATGGAAATATCATGTGTGTAAGAGTCCCGGATATTAGCATTTCATCGCTTGGTGATACATATAACGTTAAAATCAGCGTGAATGGAAAAGAGATAAATCAAAAGTATAGTGCAATGACATATATGTATAAGGCACTAAATGCACAAAACTCTAATACAAAGCTGAATAATGTAGTAAAGGCGTTATATCTTTACAATGAATCAGCAAAGCAGTATTCGATGGGAATTGAATAATCGCGCTAGGAGATAGGGGACAGAGACGTCCTCTATCTTAATTTATATTGTGCTGAGGAGATTGTGGTGAGAGCGGTGGTGTATGTGTGATTGGTAAAAAAATTCGCTGTTAGCGAAAAAAGATATTGACAATTAAATTATCATTCGCTATTATATAAGTACAGCATAACGATACTATTTGTATCGAGGTCAAATCCCATAAATTGGAGCGCTTAGCGCTTGAGGAACATTCTTAAATGTGGATGTTCTACTGTTAGGGGCCGGCATGTTACGCAAAGACCAGTAGCACGCTGCAAGCACCGCACGCTCTGCCTCGCTCGGGGAGCTCGGCAGAGCTCAAAGGATTAGATAGGTTGTTCTGTATGCACCACACTTCTTTCGGGGTGGAAGTTGTACACTATATTACCAACTTCTAAAGGAGTGAATTAAATGAAAAAAATGCTGCTCGTGCAGAATGTCCGAATGACACCTCAGAAACCTAACAAAAAATCTGAGAAAAAGCGTAAGAAACTAAGAAGCAAAATTTTTAAATTTCTGTTTCAAGGAATCGAAGCAATATGGATGCTGGTACAGATAATACAGTATGTTCTTCAGATTTTTAAGTAAAGAGGTGGCTATGGAAAACCTATCTAATTTTGATTATTCGTCGTAAGACTTTATATTATATAAATTATTTTCGGAAGGAGGAATCGGCTTGATAGGAGATATTTTAAAGCGCACAAGAACAATATATGGTTATAAAGCATCTGAATTAAGTGAATTGCTTGGTATTTCAAAAAGCTACCTTTCCGAAATAGAAAATAATAAGAAACAACCTTCTTTGGAATTACTTGATAAGTATTCAAAGATATATGATATGAAATTATCATCTTTAATATTGTTGTCGGAAAATTATGAAGAGGCAAGCAAAAGCAATAAAGGTGATAAATTTATTAGAAATATGATGATTAAGCTTATTGAAAAAATGACACCTGATATGGAGGAGTAATGCGGAAAAAAAGCCATAAGTATGATATTACACAGTGTGCATTATATAAGATAAAAAGTTACAAACAATTGAAAAAAGTTCTTTGTATAACTGAAGAAGAATATAAAGATATATTATCTATTGTACATTATCATAGTTTTCAAATTGACAAAAAGGATAGTACAGAGAAGAGAAATATTACAGCTCCAGATAAAAGAATCAAGGAAATACAAACCAGAATATTAAAGCTATTACAGAATGTGGAGAGACCTATATGGCTAATTTCCGGAGAAAAAGGGAAAAGCTATATAGATAACGGAAAAAGTCATTTAAATTCAAATTATTTTTTGACAATGGATATCAAGAAATTTTATGATAATTGTTCTAGAGAATATGTTTTTCTTTTCTTTAAGAACCGATTGATGATGGCAGGTGATTTGGCAGGATTATGCACTGATATAGTTACTTACGATGGAGGAATTCCGACGGGGTGTCCTACCAGTCAGATCATTGCATATTATGCATACGAAAGTATGTTTAACGAGATATATAGTGTAGCATGTAAGTATGGATGCGGATATACGGTATATGTTGATGATATGACTTTTTCAGCAAAAGAGTCCTTTGATATAAATCGAATGAAAAATGAAGTAGATTGTATTTTGAGAAAATATGGACATAAACCTAAATATAAAAAAGTAAAGTATTATTCAAAAGGCAAGAGCGTTCCGATAACTGGTACGATTGTTACGGGACAGCATGAATTGAAAGTTCCAAATAGATTACAAAAGAGAGTGTATGATGACTTTCAAGAATTGAAATATCTTGGAGGAAAAGAACTGTCAGATATTGAAATCAGAAAGCTGAATAGTTTGAAAGGGAGAATTTTAGCTTCAAGAAACATTGAAGAAGGAAAATTTCCAGAAATCAATCGATTAACTAATTTGATAAGCTGAATGCTGAATAAAAAATAATAGTTGAAAAAGTTTTTTTTCGACCATATAATATAAGTGAGGGATACAATAATTGAGTATGAGCCATACTATAGAAGGAGGTGTTAGATATGGCAACTTCAAGTATTACTAAGAACTTTGTCGTTTCTGGTCAAAGACAAGTAGAAAAGTTTGCTAATGCTATCGAGGAATCCTATCAGGAGTCTCTTCATAGAGCACAAACACCTGATTTAAGGATTACACATTTGCATGGCGCAGAAGAAGTTAGAAAATTTATGGCAAAAAGGAAGAAAACAAATGCTTAATGATGTAACAGTCTTTAACATTCGTGAATACTTGTCTGCCAAAGGCGATAAAGATCTCGGAGAGGATGAGTTACGACAACTCCTTTCCGAGTTTTTTGTGATAAGAATCCGGATGTAGAGAGATTTTTGAAAGAACAATCAATTGAATTTACAAAGAAAAATCAGTCCGTTACATATCTGGTATTTTCTAATGAAGATGCTTCATTAGTTGGATATTTTACAATCACGATTAAACCAATTACTGTAAATGCAGAAAATTTTAGTAATACTATGAAACGTAAAATAGCCAGAGTAAGTGAATTGGATGAAGAAAATGGTACATATACACTTTAAGCATATCTTATTGCACAATTGGGAAAGAACTTTAAGGATGGAGCTAATGAGAAGATTACTGGAGAACAGCTACTTCATGCGGCTGTAGATACTATAAAGGAACTTCAATATATGGCTGGAGGAATGGTAATTTTCCTCGAAGCGGAAGACAAAGAAAAACTAATACATTTTTATCAAGAGGAAAATGGATTTAAGCAGTTTGATGTCCGAGAAATGAAGTGCAGAGATAAGGATGAGATTCATAAATTGGTTCAATTGCTGAAGGTAATGTAAGTTGATAAATATATAGAGACTGTATTTTCTACACTCATGCGATTACAAATATACAAAATAGGGAGGAACGAATCATGAAAAAATGTGCTTATTGTGGAGAATTACTTGGAAACCCTTTTCATTCTAAGACAGATGAACATATTATTCCAGATTCGTTACTGAAACTTTATCCTGAGCAAGATATTAGTATTAATAATAAATCTAGTTTTGTTGATAATAGGGGAATGACAATTTCAGATGTTTGTTCTTCATGTAATAATGGCATTCTATCAGAGCTTGATTCATATGGAAAGCAGCTTATAGAAAGTAACTTCTATATACCATATAAATTTAAATCCTATGCCAGAAGAATTTTTTGCGTTTACCCCATTGCAAATAATGTATTCACCTCAATTTTTTCAGAATAGTTATATAAGAGTAGAAAAAGGTGAACCGATAAAACGTTTTTTATTAAAGGGAGCAGGACAAGTAGTGAGTATGCTATAGCAAATTCTGTGGTATTACTTGTTTTGTGGGCACTAAAAAGTAAATGGCAAAAACTTATAAATCCACACTATTTTTGTGGAACCAGTTATGAAGAAAACAACACAGAATTTTGGGATGAGATATATGAATATATCAGCAATCATTACGACCTTGATAAAGTCAAAAAAATATATTTAAGTTCAGATGGTGGAGCCTGGATTAAATCCGGAATGAAAAGAATTGCAGGAATCACATATGTGCTTGATGAATTTCACCTTGAAAAGTATCTGACTAAACTGACCAGCCACATGAAGGACAGCAAGGAGGATGCACTAGATGAACTGCGAACAGCAATCAGGAGTAAAACAAAACAGGATTTTGAGAAAATAGTAGATAGACTAAAAAGCTGTCTGGAGGACGAAGCAGGATTAAAGCGAATTGCTATAGCAAAAGAATATATACTATCGAATTGGATGGCAGCCAAGCTGCGTCTGAGACATCAAAACGGGGTAAAAGGAAGCTGCACTGAAGGTCATGTAAGTCATGTGTTGTCAAGCAGAATGAGTTCAAGACCAATGGGATGGAGTATCAAAGGAGCAACAAAGATGGCAAAACTTAGAGCATACGAACTTAATGGAGGGATATGCTGGAGTTGATAAGATACCAGAAAAGAAACCTCCCAAAAGCCTCTGGAGCTGAATACGAAATTTTAAGCAGTACAGAGATAATAAAATCAGAAAAAACAGACATGGGGAATTAGGAAAATATGTAGAAAATATGAATCATAGTATTTCATTACAAAACAGAAAAATCGTATACTTCAATTCACATATTTGGGGGTTGTAAAAAGAACACATGAAATTAGAAAGAGACTTATTTCATGTGATTATAAATAAGGGCATAGCCCAAAAAGAAATAAGCAAGAGTTTGTCCGGAAGGAGAACCCGGGCTTGCTTTGGGTACGCAAAAGAGGTATATTAAATCCACAAGTCATTGCTTGATATTTTATCAACACATCGTGGGTGAACTCTGCACCGTTATTTCCGAAGGTAAATTTACACAATCATCAAAGATTCTCAATCTTGATAAAAGCATAAGACGAGCTTTATAATAGAAATAAAGACAAGTCGAAAATGAGAAAGAGAATAAAAATATAGGGAATCCCCCTACTATTTAAGAAAAAATTAATTGTGAAAAATGGGAGGAACAATAATATGGATTATTCGCTTATAATGTTAGAGGAATTGCAAAAACTTGAAAATTTATCGGAAGATTATAAAGGAGAACTAAAGTTTTTAAGTAAAAAGATAAGAAAAGATTTTTGGAACACAGATTATAATACAGAAAAACTAGCCAAGTTATTACATATAATAAACGGAACATATGAGATGGTATTTAATTATATCGGTTATTTTGACTTGTCCTGCATTATTGAATATGTGAAATTATTGGCAAAATATTGTTGTGTAATATGCCCTGATTTAAATGCAGATTATTATAATCAGCTTATTGATGATATTCAGATGGAAAATGCAAGAATAATTATAGAGGAACAATGGAAGGACATCACGGCATCAGAGGATGGATTAAAAAGTTTTAAAGAAATTTTTGACGATGTTTTTACAAAGTGTTTGAATGGAAATAGAGATAAATTTTTTCATAAGTTAAAGGATACAGATGTATTATGTAGAGTTGTTGATGATAAGCTTCCTATAAATAGGGAAAGATTTATTCCATTTGATAAATCATACGCATATAATAGGTGGAATCCACCAGGAAAATCATTTTTGTATTTATCTTTTGGAGAGGAAGAAAAAGAATATTCATCTGAACTGCGACTTAGTGAATATATATGCCTTGAAGAATATAGAGCCCAAAAGGGAAATAAATACTATTTTTGTAATTTCAAACCAGTTACTGAAGGGGCAATTTTTGATTTATCCTACAATGATGTTTCGTTAAGAAAAATAAAAAATATGTTAGATGAATATGAAAATACGATGGCTTCTCAGATGATTGAAGAGATAATGAAAGAACCGGATGCGTTAAGAAAATATCAAAATAAGAAAAAATTAAAGAAGAAAGTAAAAAAGCTACAGTTAAAATACCAAGTTGATAAAGGCATTATTGAGGAAAGTATAGCAAAACAATATTTAAAGATGATATGTAATTGCATATATAAGAAAGTGGACGAAACAGATGATAAGAAAAAGGAAATTGCTTATAAATCATTTTGGGCATTAGCTGCCTATTTAAAAGAACAGGGAGTGACTGGAATTATATATCCATGTACTAGAACGAATAAAGTTATTGGAAAAAATTTGGTATTATTCAATAAATATGATGCAGAACCAATTGAAAGTACGATTAGAGAATTTAATTACTAGGAAGGATGGTTTACTAATGGGAAGAAATGATTTATGTTTTTGTGGTAGTGGAAAAAAGCAGAAAAAATGTCATCCTAATATAAATGAAGATAGTGTGGCAGCAAAGACTATAAAACTTTATGCACAATTATCAAAAGAATTAGAAGAAAATGTTTATGGAAAAAAGAATATTAAATGTGAAAAAGGATGCAATGAATGCTGTAAAGATTATTTTGCTATTAGCGAGGTTGAATTTGTGATAATTATGGATTATCTTTATAATAATTGTGGTATTGAGAAAACAAATATAATTATTAAAAAAGCTATTGCATTGTCTGAGAAGTTTGAAAAGAACAATCCGGAATACTATAAGCAGTTGGAAGAAAATATCACGGGAACAAATATAAATTATATGGTAAGGATTAATCTTGAAAACATGCCGGAGCAGCAGGAAGAATGTGTATTTTTAGATGAAGATGGAGGATGTGGTATTTATAATGTAAGACCTATTATTTGTAGAACACATGGTATTTGTTACTATTCGGATGATGCTGAGCATAAAATATGTGACAAAATTCCAAGTTATATGAACAATAAAGATAACATGTTAGATATAGATGAGTATAAGATTGAAATTGCAAGTGTTGGAAATTATCGTAAAAATGGAAAAGGTGTGGCGTTGTTTAGAAGGAAATATCCAATTTTCTATTTTATGAAAATATATTTTGAAAATGGAAGAGCTGTTACAGATTATTTTAAGCAGCCTGTAATTTATAATATATTACATGGTAATGAAGAAATGTTGTATGATTGTATATGTAATTTTAATGGTATAAAATAGGCTGACAAAGTAGGGTATTTACATTATATACTTACGCTCGCAAGGTCTTATTTTCTATGTCACGAAGAAAAGTTAATTTGTTTTTAGAAGGAATATAATGCTCATAATTACATAAGTTAATCTAATTTTTCCTTTAGAAGCGGTGGAATTTAGAAATTCATTTTTGGAAAATTTGGAAAAACAATAAAAAAGATTTAATTTTAGAAGAATAAGTGATAATATATTAATTAAGAAATGTAGAATTAGAATATATGATTTAACGGAGGTACTTATTAGGTGAAAATTAAATGTATTCATTGGTCATCGATGGGATTATCCAGATGATTATGAAAGAATTAGTTGTGCATTATATAGGTCTAAATATGATGTATCACATAGATCTGTCGAGAGTTCAGATCCACTTGTTGGAACAATGAAGCAGATAACAGCGGCTATAAAAGAAAAAATTGATAGTGCAAGTGTTATTTTAGTGCCAGCGCGTCCGGCAGCTGTTACGGTAGGCAGCATGGGACGAAAAGAAGTTGATTATGCTTTAAATAAAAATAAAAAAATAGTAGCTGTAGATACTGGAACAACAAGTAGTGTTGCTTCGTTTTGGGCAGAGCATGCAATTACAGTTGTTTCTTGTAGAAAAGATAGCATAGAAAATGTAATTGGATAGAAGCATATATATAAACAAATGTTGAGGAGGAAAGATATGCCTGATAAATCGAATTCTGCAAGTACAGGAACAAGGAATGTTCATCAAGATGGAAGAAATTATAGTAATCATGTGAATGGAAGTAGAAGCTTACCTAATAGTGCAGTGCACAAGCCGGTTCCAGGTCAAGGGGGAAGAGGTGGTAAGTCTAAATAATGAATGAAATATTTGATTTATTGCTAAATGCTGAGAAAGCAAATAAGTTAATAGAAAATCTTGCGGGGTATGTAGTTTATATTTATCCTGGGATTATTACAATTTATTTGTATAATTTTTTTAATGCAAAGATAACGAAAAATACACAGGCATTTATTATTAAAAGTTTTGCAATAAGTTATCTTTATAATATTTTTCTGCAATTGGGGCTTCAAAAGATATGCTTTCTTAAAGATAAGATGCAAAATGATAAAGTTAAATATAATATTGTATTAATTATAGTAGCTTTTGTTATACCATATATTGTATACAGATTTGTTAACTCAATTATATTTGCTCGTATATGCGGGATGTTAGGCATTTCGACGAGCGTTACAAATATTCCATTTGAACTGCTTGCAGATAAAGATGAAGAGGTTGTTTGTTTAAAAGTTTATTTTAAAGACGAACCGTATGTATATATAGGTTTTTTGAAAGAGTATGAGTATGAAAAAGATATAGATAATTACATAATTTTATCGGGATATAGGAAATATTACGTAAATAGCGAATATTCTGAAAAACTTATTGAAGCGCATTCGGCAGAGGAATATAAGGAAAAAGTTTTTATTAGATTTTCAGACATAAAAAGAATAGAGAAATTGGAACGTAAAAGGGCGGAGAAAGATATTTATTCATGTTAGTTGGTTAATCTATCATAGTGTTGTGTATTAAATTATAGTTATCACTTACAGCAAATATGCTAAAAAAGAAATTTGATGTTTCTTTATTGTTATCCATAATCGAAAATATAAATATATAGTTGAAGATGCTGTTAAATAGTGGTTTTTTAGAAAAATGGTGGATAATTTTTAGTTATCCGTCTGTTATAAAACAATTACAAAATTATATTATTTAATAAAAAGAAAAGGAGTAATATGAATCTTATTTCTGAAACTAAAGATATAAAAATAAATGAGAACGAAGATTATACTTGTAAAGACCTTTCCTATATGAATTTTAAAGATATTGATTTTTCATTGTATAACCCTATATCTTTTTTTAGAAGTGATTTTAGAGGCAGCCGATTTGAAAATATTATATTTAAAAATACTATTCTAGACAGAGCTGACTTTATAGCATGTACTTTTATTAATTGTCAATTTATTAATGTTAATTTTGGCTCTTGTGAAATAAAAGCATGTATATTTGTTGATTCCATCATCAAACAATGTATTTTTGATAATGTGTCAATACAAGAAAGTTTATTTCAAAAATGCGAGTTAAAAGAACAACATATTTTAGTAAATATGAAAGATTGCGAGTTAAAAGATTCTAAAATCATAAATTGTACATTTGAACGCTCAACGACAGAAAAAAATAAGTATGAATCCTGTTTATTAGAAAACATAGATTTTGCTACAATGCATGCTGAATGTCATAAGTTTATAGATTGTAAATTGATTAATGTTAAATTAGACATTAGTTATGTTTTTGGTTATCTTTTATGTAATACTAGCATAAAAGATTTTAAAATATTATATAGAGGAAAAGAAGTTAATCTTGATTGTAAAGAACAAGCAATGAAATTTTTAGAAAATTCTAGAACCTACGAATTAATTAATGTTTTTTTTATTTATCAAGGATTTGATAAAATTCCTGAATTATTAGAAGATATTCTACTATATTTATATAATAATTATAATTCAATTTGCAAAAACGATATTAATAATATTTTTGAGGCGTTAATATTTTATACCACACATGATATGGTTCCGTATGATTGTTTCATTGACTGTGTAAGTCGTATTAATTCTATTGTATTACCAAAATTAAATTTAGAAGGCGAATTACAATTTATCGGATATAAAGAAAAATTAAATCATATCATTACAGATGGGTTATATGGTAAAAATTTTATTTTATCCTCGTACGATAAAAACGCATTAATTATATTGCATATTGAAACGGATGATTATGACGAAGCTTTGAATATATCTAATGATTTCTTAGAAATGCTATATCGAAAATGTAAGTTAGAAGGAAAATGGGAATTGATTGAAAGTAGAAAAGGATCTTGGATTTTAACTTTTGTAATTCCTGCAATGCTTATAGTAATGTTACCAAAAGTTATAAAAAATTATTATAATCTTATTTCCGAAATACAAATAAAACATAAAATCAAAAAGAAAATTATAAAAAAAATAGACAACTCTCGATTATCAACAAACGAAATGGATAAATTAGTTTATATTATCGAGAGATTGCAAATATTTGAACAAACAGAAATTGATATTCCAAAACAAATATCAGATATTAAAGCCATTTTGTAAGGATTCAATTGCCTTATAGAGTTTTTCTCTGTTAATCATAAGATTAACTCTAAAATAATAATATACATCATCGCTATATAAATATCTATCATATGGTAAGGTTAAAACATTACATTTGTATAAAATTTCCTTTGCAATTGATAAATCATCTTTACAAGAAAAATTATTTTTAGGTATTCCTAAAAGACAAAACACGCCACTTGTACATTTGCTTACATACACATTTTTTTCGGCAAACATACTTAATATTAAATTGTAGGTGTTTTTAACATAATTAATATTTTGTGATAGTTGTTTTTTTACAAATGAATTTTCTGCTCTACTATAAAGTCTTTTTATATAATTATATTGTTGCGACGTTATTGATCCACAAAAAACTACGCTATTTTTTTCGATTTTATTTATTAATTTAGAATTGGAAAAAATAGCACAATGTTTTATACCATTGAGAAACAAGTTTTTAGCTAAAGATTCTAATATGACATAATTATTATAATAGGATAATTCATTGTATAATTTAAAATCGTTTAATAAAATATTATTATTCCATTTTAACCCATTATATATATTATCTATTAAAATATAACCGTTTGTTTTTAAGAGAGCTAACTGTATAATTTTTATGTCTGAATTTGAAATGCATATTCCTGTTCCAAATAATGGGTTATTTATTATAACGAGATTAATATTTTGAGATAAAATCGTATTACATATTTGGTCAATGTTATTATTGGGGAAAGATTCAACATAAATCTCTATATTCAATTGTTTCAATATTTCAATATATAAATAATATATAGGAGATAATAATAATGCTTTTACGCACTTTTTTTCTTTAAAAATAGCTAATATACTAAGCCACGCTCCTATAGTTCCATTTGAAACAAATGCAAAATTTTGAATTGAAATATTATTCCTTTTAAATTCATCATTTTCAGATATTATATATTTTTTTAAGTCAAGAAATTCATCTGAAAAATAATAATCACTGACTTGACTAGAATTTAATTGATTGTATTCTATAATTTTAGCATTAGGAAATGGATTTATTTCTTCATCTTTATTCCATGTAGAAATAAAGATGGAATCATTTCTTTTTATATCTAATAAGGATGAAATATCACTGGAATAATTGGAATTAAGCTTCATTTTATTACCCCCATTTCTTTTATATAATATAACAGACGGATAACTAAAAATTATCCCTCAAAAATAAAACAATCCATCAAAAACGATGGATTGTAAAGAAATCTATATATGAAAATCCTTTCTAGGATGTTTTGATATTAGAATATCCCTCTGTTTAGCAGTGGTTACATGTGTGTATATCTCAGTGACATTGATGGAGCTATGTCCTAGCATTTCCTGAATATACCGGATATCGACATCGGCCTCTAATAAGCTGGTAGCGAAAGTATGCCTGAACATGTGAGGGGTGATATGTAAATCTATATCGGCGAGAGAGCAATACTTATTTATCATCCTGCGAACAGCTTGGTCAGATAGAGGTTTGCCATTCTGGTTAGCAAAAAAATGATTGCAGCTTTTAATTTCAGCTTGGAATTCAGCCTTATATTCTTCCATTATTTGAGAAACAGAATCATTGCCAATATGAATACGTCGCTCTTTATCGCCTTTACCATATATGAGGATGCTCCCATCATGTAAATTTATATCTTCGTTTTTTAATGAGCAAAGCTCAGAAATTCTCATGCCGGTAGCAAATAACAGTTCGGATACGGCTGCATCGCGCAATGCATTCCTCCTCTGATAATTTGTTTTAGCGTTGTCCCGCTGTGTATAAATGATAGTCAGAAATTTTTCTACTGTATGTAGTGGGATAATTTTGGGTAATATGGTAGGTTCACGAAAGTGCACCTGTATTTTGGTGAAGGGATTTATTGCGAGTAGTTCTTTGTATTCCAGATAATGGAAGAATGCTTTTATTGAGGCTATTTTTCTTTTTACGGTTTTGGGTTTATATTGTTGGTGGAGCCTGGCAATATAATCCTCTAGATCGTTTGTTGTGATTTCAGTTATTTTTTCAAGAGATGGTTCCTCAGAGAATTGTCGCAAGTCAATCCGATATGCTTTTAAAGTCTTTTCATCTAGACATTTTTGTGTCCTGCAGTATTCCAAATAGTTTTCAGTAAGTGTTTGTAAGTTTTCCATGATGTTCTCCTTTGTTTGGCGTTTTTAAAATAAATTGATAAAATTATATCGTATATAAAAGTTCTTTGCGTTATAAAAAGTACCTTTGTGATACCAATCTGAAATTCGATGAGCACGGACTTTTTTAGATATAGTTGTTGGATCTTTACATAGAAATGCTGTAATGTTTTTAATGGGAGTCATAACCATAACATGATTGTGTGAAAGAGTAAATATCTACTGTGCGAGAGTAAATTTCATCACCCAAAGGGCAGTGGAATTTAAAATTTCATTTTAGGTTTTGGTAGGGCGCTAACTTGAAAAAGTAAATTCCAGTGCAGAAGTAAATTCCACACTCATTTAAAA